>Ga0308164_10000118_pt1 | contig 225675 bp, 212 predicted proteins | sample PhyTR2_FD_201031 | JGI IMG/M metagenome (GOLD analysis project Ga0308164, IMG submission 201031) | Phyllosphere microbial communities from UC Gill Tract Community Farm, Albany, California, United States - DLSLT.R2 | ecosystem: Host-associated > Plants > Phyllosphere > Unclassified | place... | reverse complement strand
TCAAATGACTACTATGATTTCTCATGCGGCCACTTGTGATGCTGATAATCTTGGCGACTATCAAACCGTACTCACAAGCACCCACACGAATTGCTTGATTCAATTTGTTAAAGAGCGGTTGGCTGAGCGTTTCGTCTCAACCGAGGCGCGCATTCTACGCTTTTCCCTGTGTCTGTCAAGCGTTTATTTCGAAGTATTTGCGAGAAACTCGTTCAACTTCAAACACTTGACTCGCTTGCGATCTCTCGTAGCGGGAGGCGAATTCTACAGCGTTATAACCTGCTGTCAACTGCCTTTTTCACCGCTGACGATCTTTCGATCGAAGCCCTTGCAGCACCCCTGAAACTTCTAACTCTTTGAAACTCAAGGAGTTTTCCGCTCCAACTACGCTGGAAGTGGGGCGCATTATAAGGGCTCACAGGAATGCGTCAAGCACTAATTCAACACGTTGCAATATTCCTGTAACAGAGGTGATGAACAGCGCACGCCACTTACAGAAGCATGGTCAGTCTTAAAGGACGCCCGCCGCGCGCAGCTGCCGCACTGCCTGTTCATCCAACCCAAGCAGCTCGCTCAGCACAGCCTCGGTGTGTTCCCCTAATAGAGGCGGCGCCTGGCGATACTCCACCGGCGTCTCGGAAAGCCGAATCGGGCTAGCCACCTGCGGCACGCTGCCTGCGAGTGGATGCGGGATACTCAGCGCCAGCCCTCGGGCCAGCACCTGCGGGTCCTGGAACATCTGCGCCAGATCATTGATCGGCCCACACGGCACGCCGGCCAACTCCAATTGCGCAACCCACTCGGCCGTCGTCTTGAACACCGTCGCCTGACGGATCAGCGGAATCAGCTCAGCGCGATTGGCAACGCGCTGCTTGTTGGTGGCAAAGCGTGGATCATCCGCCCACTGCGGCTGACCAGCTACCTCGGCAAACTTGCGGAACTGCCCGTCATTACCCACGGTGAGAATGAAATCGCCATCGGCGGTAGGGAAGTCCTGATACGGCACTATATTAGGGTGCGCATTACCCAGGCGCCGCGGTGCATTGCCGGTAGTGAGGTAATTCATCGCCTGATTGGCCAGGCAGGCAACCTGCACATCGAGCAGGGCCATATCTATATGCTGGCCGATGCCAGCCTGATCGCGATGGGCGAGGGCGGCCAGAATCGCTACGGTGGAATACAACCCGGTAAGAATATCCGTCAGCGCTACGCCAACCTTGACCGGCCCCGCACCCGCTTCCCCTTCGGGCCGGCCGGTCAGGCTCATCAGCCCGCCCAGCCCCTGAATCATGAAATCGTAGCCAGCACGCTTGGCATAAGGCCCGGTCTGGCCAAAGCCTGTGATCGAGCAATAGATAAGCCTGGGGTTGACCGCCTTCAAGCTTGCGTAGTCCAGGCCATAGGCCGCCAGCCCACCGACCTTGAAGTTCTCGATGACGATATCCGACCGGGCCGCCAGCTCACGCACCAGGCGCTGGCCCTCCGGCTGAGTGAAGTCGATGGTCACCGAACGCTTGTTACGGTTCGCCGACAGGTAATAAGCAGCCTCGCTGGTGTTCTCGCCATAGGCGTCCTTGAGGAAGGGCGGCCCCCAGGCGCGAGTATCGTCACCCGCACCTGGCCGCTCGACCTTGATCACGTCGGCGCCAAGGTCAGCGAGGATCTGCCCGGACCATGGCCCGGCCAGTACACGTGAAAGGTCCAGCACCCGCAGATGGGAAAGCGCACCCATGGCCTGGCTCCTCTATTAATAGAACGCCTGGATACCGGTCTGGGCGCGGCCAAGAATCAGCGCATGGATGTCATGGGTGCCTTCATAGGTGTTGACCACCTCAAGGTTGACCAGGTGACGCGCCACGCCGAACTCATCGGAAATGCCATTGCCACCGAGCATGTCCCTGGCCAGTCGCGCGACCTCCAAGGCCTTGCCGCAAGAGTTACGTTTCATGATCGAGGTGATCTCGACGGCTGCGGTGCCTTCGTCCTTCATCCGCCCAAGGCGCAGGCAGCCTTGCAGCCCCAGGGTAATTTCAGTCTGCATATCAGCCAGCTTTTTCTGGATCAACTGATTGGCTGCCAGCGGGCGGCCAAATTGCTGGCGGTCGAGGGTGTACTGACGTGCGGTGTGCCAGCAGCTTTCGGCTGCGCCCAACGCGCCCCAAGAGATGCCGTAGCGGGCCGAGTTGAGGCAGGTGAACGGGCCCTTCAGGCCGCGCACCTCTGGGAAGATGTTTTCTTCAGGGACAAACACGCTGTCCATGACGATCTCGCCGGTAATCGAGGCGCGCAGGCCAACCTTGCCGTGAATCGCCGGTGCACTCAGGCCTTTCCAGCCCTTTTCCAGAATAAAGCCACGGATATCACCGGCGTCATCCTTGGCCCAGACCACGAATACATCAGCGATCGGGCTATTGGTGATCCACATCTTGCTGCCGCTCAGGCTGTAACCGCCCTCGACCTTGCGCGCACGGGTGATCATCGCCCCCGGATCAGAACCATGGTTAGGCTCGGTCAGGCCAAAGCAGCCGATCCATTCGCCACTGGACAACTTGGGCAGGTATTTCTGCTTTTGCGCTTCGCTGCCAAATTCGTTGATCGGCACCATCACCAGCGACGACTGCACGCTCATCATCGACCTGTAGCCGGAGTCGATGCGCTCGACCTCGCGGGCAATCAAGCCATAGCACACGTAGTTCAAGCCGCTGCCACCGTACTGCTCTGGGATGGTCGCGCCGAGCAGGCCGACTTCACCCATTTCACGGAAAATCTTCGGGTCGGTCTGCTCATGGCGGAACGCCTCGACCACGCGCGGCGCCAGCTTGTACTGGGCGAACTGATAAGCGCTGTCGCGGACCATGCGCTCCTCTTCAGTGAGCTGCTGATCGAGCAGCAACGGGTCGATCCAGTTGAAGCTAGCTTTACCGGCCATGAACGTAATCCTCAAATAGGGGGCAGGGCAGTAGGGTCATGGAATGATCCTAGGCCCGATCATCAGCCACGACAAACGACTATTACGCACCTACTAGTGACATTTCATCACTCCGTATATCTTCAGCATTCGTAATTGCTGCACATATAAGTGAGGTTGACGTACATGCGGCGTAAGATCCCCAGCACGACTGCCCTGATCTGCTTCGAGGCAGCAGCTCGCCACGAGAGCTACACCAAAGCCGCCCTTGAGCTGGCCCTGACCCAAGGCGCCGTGTGTCGCCAGATCGCTGCGCTGGAGGCGTTTCTCAACGTCGAGCTGTTTCGCCGCTCCAGGCGCGGGGTGCAATTGACCGAGGCCGGCTTGTCTTACAGCCGCCAGGTCAGCACTCAGTTGGATGCTGTCGAGCGCGACACCTTGTCGGTGATGCGCCAGCAGGGCGCCAATGTGATCGAGCTGGCGGTGGTCCCAACCTTCGGCACTCAATGGTTGCTGCCGAGGTTGAAGGACTTTCAACAGCGTCATCCCGAGGTGACCGTCAACCTGACCAACCGCACCCGGCCGTTCCTGTTCGCCGACACCGCATTCGACGCAGCGATCTATTTCGGCGATGGCGACTGGTCGGGCACCGAGTCGCACCGACTGATGAGCGAGAACCCATTGCCGGTCTGCAGCCCCTCACTGCTGCAGGGCCAGCTGGAACTGAGCGCTAAGCAGATCGCCGAGCTGCCTTTACTGCAGCAGACCACCAGACCCTACGCCTGGCGGCAATGGTTCAGCAGCCTGGAACTGAACATCGAGCGCGACATGACCGGTCCGCGCTATGAGCTGTTTTCGATGCTGGCTCAGGCGGCCATGCATGACATGGGCATCGCCCTGATTCCCCCATTCCTCATTCAACAAGAGCTGCAGCAGGGTAGGCTGGTGGTCGCTAACAGGCATGCGCTGTCCAGCACCAAGGCCTACTATCTGATGATTCCCGAGCGCAAGGTCGCTTCAGCTTCACTGCGCGCATTCCGAGATTGGCTGGCAGAGCAAGCCCGTATTTACGTAGAGACGCACGCCACGAAGCAGACAAGCTGACTCTGTAGTCAAATATTTTAAACACCTACAGATATACTGTTATGTCGCATATATGAAAACTGTAACGCTAACTGCCTAAATCGCTATAAACCCAGTAAAGACGGGGCTTTCAGCGTCTTTTACGACCTCGAGCATGCTGGCTGCGAAATCACCAAAAAATAATTGGTTTTATCGCCTAGTCTGCAAAAAGCCCGTACTAGAGCTCTCCCGGCTGGTTACTTGCGACATACGGTCACAGGGTGACTTGTAGTTATGCATCGGTATCACTCCAGAATTGGTTGATGGCCGCTGTGTTCCTCTGCAAAATGCTTCGCCCGCCCGGGATTCGGCGGGTTCGAGCCTTATGGCTGCGTCGCTGGCGTTGCGGTGTTGACCGTGCGCCTGCTGGCTTAAATAACGATAAGAAGGTCCGCAGGAGAAAAGTCGTGCACATTGGTGTTCCTCTCGAGACGCAGACGGGCGAAACGCGGGTCGCTGCGACCCCCGATACCCTCAAGAAGCTGGTTGGCCAAGGCCATCAGGTCACCGTCCAACGGGGGGCCGGGCTTAACGCCAGCATTCCGGACAGTGCCTATGAAGCCGCAGGCGCCACCCTTGGCAGCGCTGCCGATGCCTTTGGCGCGCAACTGGTACTCAAGGTCGTTGCGCCGTCCGATCAGGAGCTGGCCCTGATCAATCGCGGCAGCCTGCTGGTAGGCATGCTCAACCCCTTCAACAGCGAACTGATCGGCAAGATGGCCGAATGCGGGATTACCGCCTTCGCCCTCGAAGCGGCGCCGCGTACTTCGCGGGCGCAGAGCCTCGACGTACTGTCGTCGCAGGCCAACATTGCCGGTTACAAGGCGGTGCTGTTGGCAGCCCATCATTACCCGCGTTTCATGCCGATGCTGATGACGGCGGCGGGTACGGTGAAAGCCGCCCGCGTGCTGATTCTGGGCGCCGGTGTCGCCGGGCTGCAGGCGATCGCTACTGCCAAGCGTCTGGGCGCGGTGATCGAGGCGTCGGATGTGCGTCCGGCAGTCAAGGAGCAGACCGAATCGCTCGGCGCCAAGTTTCTCGATGTGCCGTTCGAAACCGATGAAGAGCGCGAATGCGCTCAAGGCGTCGGCGGCTATGCGCGACCAATGCCGGCCAGCTGGATGCAGCGTCAGGCGCAAGCCGTGCACGAACGCGCCAAGCAGGCCGACATCGTCATAACGACCGCATTGATCCCGGGCCGCAAGGCTCCCACCCTGCTCAGCGCCGAAACCGTGGCGCAGATGAAGCCCGGCTCGGTTGTTATCGACCTGGCCGCAGCGCAAGGCGGCAACTGCCCGCTGACCGTGGCCGACCAGGTCGTGCTGGAGCATGGCGTGACCATCGTCGGCCCGACCAACCTGCCTGCCCAGGTCGCGGCCGATGCTTCTGCGCTGTACGCACGCAACCTGCTGGACTTCATGAAGCTGCTGTTCGACAAGGACGGTGCGCTGGTGATCAACCTCGAAGATGACATTGTTGCTGCGTGCCTGATGTGCCGCGACGGAAATGTCATCCGCAACAACGGTTAAGGAGCACAGCTATGGAAGACATGTTGATTTCCCACGGCATCTACAACCTGATCATCTTCGTGCTGGCCATCTACATCGGTTACCACGTGGTCTGGAACGTGACCCCGGCACTGCACACACCGCTGATGGCGGTGACCAACGCGATCTCGGCGATCGTCATTGTCGGCGCCATGCTTGCTGCCGCCCTGACCGTGACCCCAGCAGGCAAGATCATGGGCACCCTGGCCGTGGCCCTGGCCGCGGTCAACGTCTTTGGTGGCTTCCTGGTCACCCGGCGCATGCTCGAGATGTTCAAGAAGAAAACCAAGAACGAGGCGCAGAAGTAAGCATGAGCATGAATCTGGTAACGCTTCTCTACCTCGTCGCTTCGGTCTGCTTCATTCAGGCATTGAAGGGCTTGTCACACCCGACCACATCACGCCGCGGCAACCTGTTCGGCATGATCGGCATGGGCATCGCCATGCTCACCACGGTGGGCCTGATCTACAAGCTCGGTGCCGAGTTGGTCACTGCCGGTATCGGCTATGTGCTGCTGGGTCTGCTGATCGGCGGCACTGCCGGCTCGATCATGGCCAAGCGCGTCGAGATGACCAAGATGCCTGAGCTGGTCGCCTTCATGCACAGCATGATCGGCCTGGCGGCGGTGTTCATCGCCATCACCGCCGTGCTCGAACCGCAATCGATGGGCATCGTTGCTGCGATCACTGATCCGATCCCGACCGGCAACCGCCTGGAGCTGTTCCTCGGCGCTGCCATCGGTGCGGTGACGTTCTCCGGCTCGGTAATCGCCTTCGGCAAGCTTTCGGGCAAGTACAAGTTCCGCCTGTTTCAGGGTGCACCGGTACAGTTCGCCGGCCAGCACAAACTCAACCTGATCCTGGGCCTTACTACTATTGCCCTCGGCCTGCTGTTCACCTTCACCGGCCACTACAGCGCGTTCACCCTGATGCTGATTCTGGCGTTCATCATGGGCGTGCTGATCATCATCCCTATCGGCGGTGCCGACATGCCGGTGGTGGTATCGATGCTCAACAGCTACTCAGGCTGGGCCGCGGCCGGTATCGGCTTCTCGCTGAACAACTCGATGCTGATCATCGCCGGTTCGCTGGTCGGTTCGAGCGGTGCGATTCTCTCGTACATCATGTGCAAGGCGATGAACCGTTCGTTCTTCAACGTGATCCTTGGCGGCTTTGGCGGCGCAACCGACAGCGGCGCAGCAGCCGGCAGTCAGGAGCAACGCCCGGTCAAATCCGGTTCCGCTGATGATGCGACGTTCCTGCTGAGCAATGCCGACACCGTGATCATCGTGCCGGGCTACGGCCTGGCGGTGGCCCGCGCGCAGCATGCGCTCAAGGAGTTGACCGAGAAACTTATCCACAACGGCGTGACCGTCAAATATGCGATCCACCCGGTGGCAGGGCGCATGCCTGGGCACATGAACGTGCTCCTGGCCGAAGCCGAAGTGCCTTACGACCAAGTGTTCGAGATGGAAGACATCAACGCCGAGTTCGGCCAGGCCGATGTGGTGCTGGTGCTGGGCGCCAACGACGTGGTCAACCCGGCGGCGAAGAACGATCCCAAGTCGCCCATCGCCGGCATGCCGATCCTTGAGGCATACAAAGCCAAGACCGTCATCGTCAATAAACGCTCGATGGCCAGCGGTTATGCCGGTCTGGACAATGAGCTGTTCTATCTGGACAAGACCATGATGGTGTTCGGCGATGCCAAGAAGGTCATCGAAGACATGGTCAAAGCCGTCGACTAAGCCGCTGCTATATAGATAGTCAAAAACCCCCGGAGCTGTATGACCGGGGGTTTTTGCATTTGCCTGATCCAGATCAACGGCGCGGCGCCGAGGCCGCTCATACGACCATGGTCGTGGGACGGAGCAGGGCGAAATCACTAGACTGCGCATCTAGCTTGAGTAGCCTGAGATAACAATCCATGTACCGTGATCGTATCCGCTTGTCCTCCCTGCACAGCAAGGTAATGAGTGCGGCCGATGCCGCTGCCCTGATCGAGGACGGCATGACCGTCGGCATGAGCGGCTTTACCCGCGCCGGCGAAGCCAAGGCCGTGCCGCACGCACTTGCCGAGCGCGCGAAGACCTCGCCGCTGAAAATCACGCTGATGACCGGCGCCAGCCTGGGCAACGACCTCGACAAGCAGCTGACCGAAGCCGGCGTACTCGCCCGGCGCATGCCGTTTCAGGTCGACAGCACACTGCGCAAGGCGATCAACCAGGGCATGGTGATGTTCATCGACCAGCACCTGTCGGAAACCGTCGAGCAACTACGTAACAAACAGCTGCCGCTGCCGGACCTTGCCGTCATCGAAGCGGTCGCGATCACCGAACAGGGCCACATCGTGCCGACCACCTCGGTGGGCAACTCGGCCAGCTTCGCCATTTTCGCCAAACGGGTGATCGTCGAGATCAACCTGTCGCACAACCCCAACCTCGAGGGTTTGCATGACATCTATATCCCAAGCTACCGGCCGACCCGCACGCCAATCCCGCTGACCAAGGTCGACGACCGTATCGGCAGCCCGGCGATTGCCATCGACCCGGCCAAGATCGTCGGCATCGTCATCAGCAATCAGCCCGACTCGCCGTCTACTGTGCTGGCTCCGGATGACGAGACCCAGGGCATCGCCAACCACCTGATCAACTTCCTCAAGAGTGAAGTCGAAGCAGGGCGCATGACCAACAAGCTTGGCCCGCTGCAGGCTGGCATCGGCAACATCGCCAACGCGGTAATGTGCGGCCTGATCGACTCGCCGTTCGAAGACCTGACCATGTACTCCGAAGTACTCCAGGATTCGACCTTCGACCTGATCGACGCCGGCAAACTGAGCTTCGCCTCAGGCAGCTCGATCACCCTGTCGAGCCGACGCAACGCCGATGTGTTCGGCAACCTCGAGCGCTACAAGGACAAACTGGTCCTGCGCCCGCAGGAGATCTCCAACCACCCTGAAGTGGTGCGGCGTCTGGGTATCATCGGCATCAACACAGCGCTCGAATTCGACATTTATGGCAACGTCAACTCGACCCATGTCTGCGGCACGCGGATGATGAACGGCATTGGTGGCTCGGGTGACTTCGCCCGCAACGCGCACCTGGCGATCTTTGTCACCAAATCGATCGCCAAAGCGGGCGCGATCTCCAGCGTAGTGCCGATGGTCAGCCACGTCGACCATACCGAGCACGACGTCGACATCCTCGTCACCGAGCAGGGCTTGGCCGACTTGCGTGGCCTGGCCCCGCGCGAGCGGGCTCGGGTGATCATCGACAACTGTGTCCATCCCGATTACCGGGCGGCGCTGAACGATTACTTCGAGCGCGCCTGCCAGCGCGGCGGACACACGCCGCACATTTTGCGCGAAGCGCTGAGCTGGCATGAAAACCTGGAAGAAACCGGGCGCATGCTGGTCGGCTGATTGCAAATGAGCAGGCTGGTTTGACCTCCTACGAAGCCGCGTCGTGTACTTTTTGCCTCAGGCAGAAGGTGCTCGACGCGGCTTTGTGCTGCCTGAGTGCCTGGCAAGCAAACGCAACAAAACAGTTTGAATGCTTTAACTTAAATAAACTGTACTACTGCACCGGTAAATACCCACCCAATCGGCAAGCCAGGCAGCCCTAACAGCCATAAATGCACCATAATGATGCGAACCAGTACAGTTTCGCCAATTAACAGTGCAACAGTCGGGTTATGCAGTTAACTGAACCCGCCCAATACAAGTGAACTGTACCTACTGTTATGGACACAAGAGGAGGATCATTGGCATCAGTTAAATCACTACCTAATGCCGCCACAAGCGGAAGGAAGACATATCATGGAACGCACCCTCAGTTCCGGTCTGGTTTTTGAAAGCAACAGCCAATCCAACACCTCGCTGCCTCTGCGCGCTTTGTCCACTCTGCTCCTGTGGCAGCGTCGCATCGCCAGCCGCCGTCAACTTGCTCGCCTGGATGGTCGCCTTCTGGCTGACGCCGGTATCAGCGAGTCGCAGCGTTACGAAGAGCTGAGCAAGCCGTTCTGGCGCTAAGCTCCGGCTTGCCGGCCCAGGCCGGCACCGAGAATTCCTGAAACCCGTCACAGGCAACTGTGACGGGTTTTTTGTTTTTACGGCTGATACATGACTCCATATCTCCGCAACCAGTACAATTTAATGACTTGCTGTTTATACCAGTACAGTTTGCACCTATGCTGCGTCACATCCAGAAACAGCAACGCGTGATACGCTTGCGCTAACGGCCGGTGAAATAAAGTACCGTTACAGGCCGAGTGAGCGTCCGATAACCACAAGCACACCGCCCTTATCTGCAGGAGTCATCGCCATGTCCCGTAACCACTTGCTGGGCGCCGCCCTGTTGCTGACCCTGACTGGCACAGCCAATGCCACCAGCTTCATCGTCACCACCGATGCCGTAGTCGGCGCCGTTGCTGCCACTACCGATGCCACCTCCGACGTGACCTCGTCATTCCGTGACGACAAGATCGTCAAGGCTGCGCGCGACGATGCCGCCAGCTTTGTGGGCAGCGAAGGTGTGATTCGTGGCGCCAAGCTGGAAAGCGCTTTCCGTCACATCCGCCAGCAGGCGCCAACCCTGCAGGCCAGTGATGCCCAACTGGCGCAGGCGATCCTCGCCCTGTAACACCGCCCTGCGGCACACCCGGGTGCACTGGCTCTGCGCCGTGTATTCGGGTTAGCCTTCGCCCTCCGAGTTCAAGCCTGCCAAACCCCATGCGTTATCTTTCGCCATTGCTGATTGCCCTCGCCGGGATGGGCAGCGCCCATGCCATGGATGTCTCGACCCAGAGCCTGGTTGTCACTGGCTACGTCACCAGCAAGGTGACCAGCGCACCGTTCGATCGCAAGCTGATGGTGCAGGCCCGTGATGATGCCGCAGCCTTTGTTGCCACCGACGGTCTGATCCGTGGTGTACGCCTGCAGGCGGCACTGCGCACCTTGCGCCATCATGCTGGCTATCAATCTGCTGACGACCTTGAACTGGCAGAAGCAATTCTCGTCCAATAATTCAATTCGACTCCCTGTATTAGTTTGGAGATGCTCCATGCGTAAATCGCTGATCGCCGCTTCCCTCGGCATGCTGCTCCTGGCCGACCTGGCCCATGCACAGACTCTGGTGGCTACCAGCAATATCATCGTCCGCGCCTTTGGCCGTTCGATCGATTTCACTTCTGATACCACTACTTCGATCCGCGACTCGAAGATCGTTCAGGATGCCCACGACGACGCCGCCAGCTTCGTTGCCAGCCGCGGTGATATTCGCGGTGCACAGCTTGAAGCGGCACTCAATACCATTCGCCAGCGTGTGCCTGAAGCACGCGACGCCAGCGATCAGGTGCTCGCCGAAGCTATTCTCGCGCTGTGAAGCGTATGCGTGGCTGGCTGCTGGGCAGCGTCCTGACGCTGCTGGGCGCGCCCGCGCTGGCCGACCTGCAGCTCGATCTGCAGGCTGACGGGCTTGACCAGCAACAACAGCAAGCCAGCCAGGCGCTGCTTGATGAAGCGCTGGCAAAGCTGCCGCCGCGGTTCAAGCAGCAGCTGGATCGGCGCGTGCAGGTTAGCTGGAGCGAGCACATGCCCGCCGACGCTTATGGCCAGGCCTCGCTGGTGTCCACGCTTGACCTGAACCGGCGCTTGCTGCCCGCGCTTGCCGATGGCAGCGCGGCCACCCAGGCCACCGGCCGGCCGCACGGCACGGTACGCCAAGAGCTGCTGGCCACCGTCCTCCACGAACTCACCCATATCTATGACCGCGCCCGCCTGTGGCCCAGCGCCGATCGCCTGCTGATCAACCGCTGCAAGCGCCAGCAAGACACCCTGGGCAAGATCGGCCTGCCAGAGGAATGCCGCGGCGAAGGCGAACGACGCTTCACCCTCAGCGATGACCCACGCCTGCTCGACCTGGCCGGCTGGCCGCAGTATGTCGGCCGCCGCGGCGAGCGCGAACAGCACAACAACCAATTGGTGCGCAGCCCCGACAGTTATGAGCTGAGCAGCCCGAAGGAATACGTGGCGGTCAATATGGAGTACTTCCTCCTCGACCCAAGCTACGGCTGCCGCCGGCCGGCCCTCAATCAGTACCTGCGCGAGCACTTTGGCTGGGCGCCGCAACAGAACGAATGCGCGAAAACCCTGCCATTCATCAATGCCGGCAATGACTTCGCCCGCCAGCCGCTGGGTGAAATCGACCCCGAGCGGGTCTACGAAATCGACTACCTGCTGGCCGAGGCCAACCAGAACCTGGTCAGCCGCTGGGGCCACAGCATGCTGCGCCTGGTGATCTGCGCACCGGGCCGGCCACGTGGCCCGGATTGCCGGCTGGATCTGGACCAGAGCCTGGTACTGTCGTACCGCGCCTTCGTCAACGATGTGCAGCTGTCCAGCTGGTCTGGCCTGGTCGGCGCTTATCCGTCACGCCTGTTCGTTCTGCCGCTGAACCAGGTGATCGACGAGTACACCAAGACCGAACTGCGTAGCCTTGCCTCGGTGCCGCTCAAACTCAGCCGCGCTGAAGTCGAAAACGTTGTGCGTCAGGCGGCAGAGATGCACTGGAGCTATGACGGCAACTACTGGTTCCTGTCCAACAACTGCGCAGTCGAAGGACTCAAATTGCTGCGCAGCGGCAGCGCCAACCCGCGCCTGAAAGACCTCGACAACATCATGCCCAACGGCTTGCTCGAGGTGCTCAAAGGCCGCGGCCTGGCCGACACCAGCGTGCTTGAGGACCGCCGCGAGGCACTGCGCCTGGGCTATCGCTTCGACTCCTACCGCGACCGCTACCAGGCCATGTTCGACGTGCTCAGAAAGCAGTTGCCGGTCAAGCAGGTCGAGGTTGAAGACTGGCTGGCGCAAGATGCCGAACAGCGCCAGCCATGGTTCCAGCGGGCCGATCTGCGCACCAGCGCGGCATTGCTGCTGCTCGAACAAGCGGCGCTGCGCCGGCAGTTGCTGCTGGCCCAGGACGAGGTCAAGCAGCGCTACCTGAATTCCACCGCGCTGAAGGACGGCACGGTCGACAAGGCCAACGCCACCTTGCAGCAGATGCTGGCCAACAGCGGCTTCCTCAGCCGCCCGGCAGAGCTGCTGGGCACCGATGGCTACGGCTTGCCGCAACCCGACGAGCGCAAACAGCTGGAGCAGGTTAGTCGTGAGCGGCAGGCGCAGTTGTTGCGCCTGAGCACCGACCTCGATACCGAAGTCCGCGCCTTGCTCGACCCGGCGCGCGGCAAGGAGATCAAAGCGGTGGAAGCCAACGTCAAGCAGATCGGTGAGCACCTGCGCGCCCTGCACAAAGCAGCTGGCGGCTTGCAACTGCCCTGAACAGAAGCCGCCGTTGCCAGCAACGGCGGCTTACAGCGCTTCTTCGGCTTCTTCCGGCAACTGTTCATCCAGATGCAGCCAGGCTACCCGGCTGCTGGTCCAGATATGCCGGTTGGCCTGGACTCGCTCTGGCTGATCCAGGGTTGCCACGGTCACATCGATACTCTGCGGGCTGTGCTCAGTGCTCAGGGCCACATGCGCGCCACAGTCGCCACAAAAAAACCGACTGCAACTGGCAGGCGCCACATACAGCCGCGGCCGCCCCTTGAGCCAGCGAAAGTCGCGCCTGGGCAGGGTGATCCAGGTCACCACCAGGCCACCGCTGACGCGCCGGCAGATCGAGCAATGGCAATGCGCAACATCGTTCAGATCGCCCGCCAGGCGATACCTGATGGCGCCGCAATGGCAGCCGCCCTCGACAAACTCAGACATGATTACCTCTCGTCACCTTGGCGCCAGCGAAAGCTGGCTGAAAGCTTGCGCTCATAGGATAGCCCCCACTACCGGCACAAGACCGGTCAGCCAGGGTACCCGGACCAGTCCGCACCCGGCCCAATCAACAACAACAATGGTGATTCTGATGTCTTCCTGTGTCCGCCTCTTCGCAATACCCCTCCGGCTATTCCAAGCACAGCGCCCCACGCGCTGATCCGCCCGAAGCATTTTTTTTAATTCGTCGCGCCACGCCTGGAGTACTGCCATGCTGACCTTCCTCGGCTTTGCCATGGTCATCACCTTCATGTACCTGATCATGACCAAGCGCCTCTCGGCCTTGATCGCGCTGATCCTGGTACCGATCCTGTTCGCCCTGTTCGGTGGCTTCTCCTCCGAAATCGGCCCGATGATGCTGCAAGGCATCACCAAGCTCGCGCCAACCGGCGTGATGCTGATGTTCGCCATTCTTTACTTTGCCCTGATGATCGACTCCGGCCTGTTCGACCCGGCTGTGCGGCTGATCCTCAAGGCGGTCAAGGGTGACCCGCTGAAAGTCTCGGTCGGCACCGCAGTGCTGGCCCTGGTGGTCTCGCTCGACGGCGACGGTGCAACCACCTACATGATCTGCTGCGCCGCCATGCTGCCGCTGTACAGCCGCCTGGGCATGAGCCCGCGGATCATGGCCGGCCTGATCATCCTCGCGGGCGGGGTCATGAACATGACGCCATGGGGCGGGCCGACCGCTCGCGCCGCTAGTGCCCTGCATGTAGACCCGTCCGACATCTTCGTACCGATGATCCCGGCCATGGCCTTCGGCGTGGTGGCGATCCTGGTCATCGCCTACATGTACGGCAAGCGTGAGCGGGCTCGCCTGGGTGAACTGCACCTGCCGACGGACGACATCGACCACAGCGCTATCAGTGTGTCGCAGTTCCCTGAAGCACGTCGGCCGAAGCTGATCTGGTTCAACGGTGCCCTCACCTTGGCCCTGATGGTCGCGCTGATCGCTGGCCTGCTGCCACTGCCGGTGCTGTTCATGGTTGCCTTCAGCATCGCCATGATCGTCAACTACCCATGCCTGCAACAGCAGAAGGACCGCATTGCGGCCCACGCCGGCAGCGTGCTGGCAGTGACCGGGCTGATTTTCGCCGCGGGTATCTTCACCGGCATCCTGTCCGGCACCGGCATGGTCGACGCCATGTCGAAAAGCCTGCTGGCAGTCATCCCGGACGCACTCGGTCCGTACCTGGCTGTGATCACCGCCCTTGTCAGCATGCCGTTCACCTTCTTCATGTCCAACGATGCCTTCTACTACGGTGTGCTGCCGGTGCTGGCCGAAGCGGCCAGCCACTACGGCATTACCCCGGTGGAAATGGCCCGCGCGTCGATCGTCGGCCAGCCGGTGCATCTGCTCAGCCCGCTGGTACCCTCGACCTACCTGCTGGTCGCGCTGGCCGGCATCGAGTTCGGCGATCATCAGCGCTTCACGCTCAAGTGGGCAGTGCTGGTGTGCATGTGCATAATGCTCGGCGCACTGCTGCTGGGGACTTTCCCGCTGTTCAGCAGTCTCTAATTCATAAGCCCCATCGCGCTGCGTCCCTATCGGGCGCAGCGCCTTTTTACGTTTGAAGGAATACATATGGAATGGCTGACCAGCCCAGAAATCTGGGTTGCCTTTTTGACCCTGACGGCACTTGAGATCGTCCTCGGTATCGACAACATCATCATGATCTCGATCCTGGTCAGCCGCATGCCCAAGCACATGCAGCCGCGTACCCGGATCTTCGGCCTGGCCCTGGCCATGGTCACGCGGATCCTGCTGTTGCTGTCGATCACCTGGGTAATGCGCCTTACCGCCGACCTGTTCGAAGTGTTCGGCCAGGGCATCTCCGGGCGCGACCTGATTCTGTTCTTCGGTGGCCTGTTCCTGCTGTGGAAGAGCTCGCAAGAGATCTACCACGGCCTGGAAGGTGAAGACGAGAGCAGCGACGGCCCGAAAGGCGCCGGTGGCAAGTTCCTCTACACCATCATCCAGATCGCCATCATCGACATCGTGTTCTCGCTGGACTCGGTGATCACTGCAGTCGGCATGGTCTCGCACGTACCGGTGATGATCGCCGCGATCGTCGTGGCGGTGCTGGTGATGATGCTCTGCGCTGGTGCTATCAGTAACTTCATCGACAAACACCCGTCGCTGAAGATGCTCGCGCTTTCGTTCCTGATCGTCGTCGGTACCGTGCTGATCGCCGAATCTTTCGATGTGCATGTGCCGAAGGGCTATGTCTACTTCGCCATGGCGTTCTCGCTGGCGGTAGAAGCCATCAACATCCGTATGCGTACTGCCCGTGCGCGCAAGGAAGGCGCCGAGCCTGATGCGGTGAAGCTGCGTAAGGACGTGCCTGGTCAGTAAGCCTGGCAGTTGCAGATAAAGGCCCTTCGGGGCCTTTTTTGTGGGCGGCGCCGCGGCGCTCCTGCACCAGTGAAATGTTTCAAATAGGTTTCAGCCATGCCAAGCTGGCAGCAGACGCACAAAACGACTAAAGCTTGAGTGAGCACTGGGACAACCACCCAGCCCCGGGCCAGGCTCACGGCTTCATTTTTTGGCCCCGTCTTGGGGCAATTGCAACGGGGGCCTTGCCTATGCTGACTCTGCTCAATCTGCTCTCGGCGGTCGCGCTGCTGGTGTGGGGCACGCACATTGTGCGTACCGGGATCCTGCGGGTGTATGGCTCAAACCTGCGCCGGGTGATCAGCCAGAACATGAGCAAACGCCCGCTGGCGTTTCTCGCCGGCATCGTCGTCACAGCCATGGTCCAGAGCAGCAACGCCACTGCGATGCTGGTGACCTCATTCGTCGGCCAAGGCCTGATGGCGATGACCCCGGCGCTGGCAATCATGCTCGGCGCCGACGTCGGCACCGCGCTGATGGCCCGGGTGCTGACCTTCGACCTGTCGTGGCTGTCGCCCCTGCTGCTGTTCATTGGGGTGATTTTCTTCCTCTCGCGCAAGCAGACTCGCCTCGGCCAGATGGGCAGGGTAGCGATTGGCCTTGGCCTGATCATCCTGGCCCTGCAACTGATCGTGCAGGCGGCCACGCCGATCACCCAGGCACAAGGGGTCAAGGTGCTGTTCGCCTCGCTGACTGGGGATATCCTTCTCGACGCCCTGGTCGGCGCCCTGTTCGCGATGATTTCCTACTCGAGCCTGGCGGCTGTGCTGCTCACCGCAACCCTGGCCGGCTCGGACCTGATCAGCCTGCCGGTGGCCATCGGCCTGGTGATCGGCGCTAACATCGGCAGTGGCTTGCTGGCCTTTCTGACCACCAGCATGCAGAACTCGGCAGGCCGCCGGGTGGCGCTGGGCAGCCTGTTGTACAAACTGATCGGCCTGCTGCTGATGATCCCGGTGCTGCACCCGCTGGTCGACTGGATGGACACCCTCAAGCTCAGCCCGCAGGAACTGGTGATCGGCTTCCACCTGCTCTACAACACGCTGCGCTGCGTGCTCATGCTGCCGACCGTGACGCCGATGGCGCGGCTGTGCAACTTCCTCCTGCCGGAGCGCGAAAGCAGCAACGGCCAGATCCGCCCGCGCCATCTCGACCCGTCCGCGCTGCAAACGCCAAGCCTGGCGCTGGCCAACGCCGCCCGCGAAACCCTGCGCCTGGGCGACATCGTCGAAAGCCTGCTCGAGGCCATGCTCGCCGCCTTGCGCGGCACTCAGACCGCATTGCCGCAGCAGGTCCGCGCCTACACCGAAGACGTCGACGTCCTGTACAGCGCGATCAAGCTGTACCTGGCGCAGATGGACCGCGAGGACCTCAGCGCCCAGGACAACCGGCGCTGGGCCGAGATCATCGAGATCTCGATCAACCTGAAGATGGCCAGCGACCTGGTCGAGCGCATGCTGCGCAAGGTACAGCAGCAAAAGACCTCACAGCGCCGCGAGTTCTCCCAGGTCGGCCTGGAAGAGCTGACCGGCCTGCAGGAACAACTGCTGGCCAACCTGCGCCTGGGCTTGTCGGTGTTTCTCAGCGCCGACCCGGAAAGCGCGCAATTGCTGCTCCGCGAGAAACGCCGCTTCCGCGCCCAGGAACGGCGCCTGGCCCACGCCCATGTCAGCCGTTTGCAACGCAAAGTGGTGCAGAGTATCGAGACCAGTTCACTGCATCTGGAGCTGATCGCCGACATGAAGCGGTTGAACTCTTTGTTCTGCAGCAGTGCCTATGTGGTACTGGGTGGCTCGGACACCGGCGGGCTGATGCTCGACAGCGTGCCGGATGAAGCCCGCCAGCCCTGACCTGCACCACCTGGAGACCCCTGCTCGCCTATGCGTAGCCTGATGTTGATTTGCCTGCTGATCTGCAGCCTGCCGACCCTGGCCCTCGACCGCTCCAAGGTCGAAGGCTACCTGTTGCCCAACGGCCTGCAGGTCATCCTCAAATCCGGCTACGAGCGCGACCATGTCGCGATCCGCCTGATCGTCGGGGTCGGCCTCGATGACTTCGAGTGCGACCAGCGTGAGCTGCCGCACCTGCTCGAGCACCTGCTGTTCAGCGGCATCGATGAAACCGGCGAGGGCGGCCTGGAAGAACGCATGCAGGCACTGGGCGGCGAATGGAATGCCTACACCAGCAGCGCCGACACCACCTTCGTGATCGAGGCCCCGGCGCGCAACCAGCGCAAGGTGCTCGACCTGCTGCTGGCTGCCGTTCGCGATACCAAAATCGATGCCAAGGCCCTGGCCACTGCCAAGCAGATCATCGAGCGTGAAGACGGCGGCCACTACGGCCACCTGCAACGTTGGCTCGACCGCCAGGACATCGGCCATCGCGCCAGTGACCAATTGGCAGTCGAGCTGGGGCTGAAATGTCCGGCGCGCTCCAACCTCGACGACATGACTCTTGAGCAAGTGCAGGCTCTGCGCGACCACTGGTACGCAGCCAACAACATGACCCTGATCGTGGTCGGCGGCCTTGACCGCTTGCTGCCGGCCTATCTCGAACGCAGCTACGGTGAGCTGCCGGCGACCGAGCCCGGCGAGCGGCGTAACCTCGACAGCATCAGCCAACAGGCCGAGCAGCGCCGCGACCTGACCCGCGGCTGGCTGGGCGACAGCGTCAAACTGCACTGGCTGTTCATCGAGCCGGTGCTGGACAGCGGCCACGAGCAGACCCTCGACCTGGTTTCGCGTTACCTGGAGTGGGCAGTCTACGACCAGTTACGCCTGCGCCACGGCCTGTCCTACGGGCCTTCGGTGCAGCGTGAAAGCTTCGGCGACAGCGGCATGCTCAGCCTCAACGCCGATCTCGAGCGCGAAGACCTCAACGCAGCGATCAAGGTGTTGCAGGAGCTGTTCGAGCACCTGCGCAAAAACGGTCTCGACGCGGATACCTTTGCCCGCATCAAGGAAGCCGCCATCGCCCGCGAGAGCTGGAACAGCCAGGGCAACAGCGCCTTGGCCGACTATTACTGGGGCGCTTTGAACAACTACACCGATGGCCGCTTCAGCGACCCGATCCGCGCATTGCGCCAGGTCAGCCTGAAACAGGCCGACGCCGCCTTGCAGGAGTTGCTCAAGGAGCCGGGGTATGTGCGCATCGAGCAGCCGCTGCTTGGCTATGACGAACTGTACGGCCTGGTGGCCTTGCTGCTCGGTGTGATTCTCGCCCTGGGCCTGCTGCGCCGTCGCCGTCACATACCGAGCAAGCCCAGCGGCGCTACACGCCAGCGCTGATTCAGCGGTATCCTGTGCAGAGCCATCGCGGGCCCGCCGCGATGGTGGCCCCCATACTCTTTCTGTAGCCCGTCCATGCCGCCCATCCCGCATATCGTCCAGCGCATCATCGAACTGCTCAAACGCTACCCAGGCGTGATTGCGCTGGGCGGCTTCCTCTCCGGGATCGGCAGCTTCATCCTGGTCGACCGCCAGGCCGGGCTGGCCAGCTGGGTGGCGATCCTGCTGTTGGTCAGCTGGATATGGCTGATGCTGGAGAACACCCTGACTGGTTTGTTCGCCCGCACCTTCAAGCGGGAGATCCCGCAGCCGCTACTGCGCTACGCCACGCAGATGATCCACCAGGAGAGCCTGTTCTTCGTCCTGCCATTCTTTTTCATCACCACCACCTGGAACAGCGGCCAGTTGATCTTTACCGGCCTGCTCGGCGCCGCTGGGGTGGTCTCGATCGTCGACCCGCTTTACTACCGCTGGCTGGCGCCGCGGCGTTGGCTGTTCATGGCCTTGCATACCTTGACCCTGTTTGCCGCGCTGCTGACGGCGCTGCCGATCATCCTTCACCTGACCACCGCGCAGAGCTTCAAGCTGGCGCTGATCGCGGCCATGGCGCTGTCGTTCCCAAGCCTGGCCAGCAGCTTCCCGATCACCAACTGGCGCCGCGGCGTCGCGCTGGTACTGGTGACGCTGTCGGTGGGTGCCGGCGGCTGGCTGCTGCGCTCCTGGGTGCCGCCCGCCACCCTGTGGCTGACCGAAGTGGCGGTGAGCACCGAAGTGATCAACCGCCAGCCGGGTGATTCGCTGGATGAGATCCCGGTCAACCAGATTCGCGGCGCGGGGCTGTATGCATACACCGCGATCAACGCACCGCGCGGGCTCAACGAGCGGATCTATCACGTCTGGCAGTTGAACGGTAAAGAGGTCGACCGGATCGCCCTGGATATTCATGGCGGGCGCAAGGAAGGCTACCGCGCCTGGACCCACAAGCAGAACTTCCCACCCAACCCGGTGGGCCGCTGGCAAGTCCGCGTGCTGACCGAGGACGGCCAGGTTATCGGCGTGCTGCGCTTCAAGGTAGTCGACGCTGCTGCGGCCCCAGCCAGCTGAGCAGATCGCCATTGCCCGGCAGCGCCCGCACTGCGCTATGATCGGTGCCTTCCTCGCGCACTGTCAGAAGCATGGAGCCCATGACTACACCGAGCGCCACTCTGGACACCAGCAGCCAACCGCCGTGCCTGCGTATCAGCGGTGACTGGACCCTGGCCCACTACGCCCAGCTCAAGCGCGACAGCGAGCGCCTGCGCAGTCAATACAGCAGTGACACCCGCGCCGACCTCAGCCAGCTCGGCCGCCTCGACACTGCCGGCGCCTCGCTGCTGGCCGAACTGCTCGGCAGCGAGCGCCTGTCGCGCTGCACCGATGACCTCGGCGCGGCCAACCGGGCCCTGCTGAAGACGGTCTACCACTCGGTGCAGGACTACTGCATCCCGCTCAAGCAAGCCGAACGGCCGGTGCTGCTGATGCTGCTCGAGCGCATCGGCTGCTCGGTCAACAAGCTGTGGGGCGACACCCTGCAACTGCTCGGCTTCATTGGCCTGATCATCCAGACCCTGCTGTTGCGTGCGCTGCAGCCACACCGCTGGCGGCTCACACCGGTCGTTGCCCATATCGAGCAGACTGGCCTCAATGCCGCGCCGATCATCGCTTTGCTGACCTTTCTGGTCGGCGCAGTGGTGGCCTTTCTCGGCGCCACGGTGCTCGCCGCATTTGGTGCGACCATCTTCACCGTCGACCTGGTGGCGTTCTCGTTCCTGCGTGAGTTTGGCGTGCTGCTGACTGCCATTCTCATGGCCGGGCGCACTGCCAGCGCCTTTACTGCGCAGATCGGCTCGATGAAGGCCAACGAAGAGATCGACGCCATCCGCACCCTCGGCCTCAACCCGATCGAACTGCTGGTAGTGCCGCGAGTACTGGCATTGCTGATCACGCTGCCGCTGCTGACCTTTGTGGCGATGATCTGCGGCATCGTCGGAGGCGGCGTGGTCTGTGCGCTGTCGCTGGATATCTCGCCAGCCATGTTCCTTTCCCTGCTGCAGACCGATATCGGTGTGCAGCACCTGCTGGTAGGCCTGGCCAAGGCGCCGTTCTTTGCCTTTCTGATTGCCGCGATCGGTTGCCTGGAAGGCTTCAAGGTCAGCGGCAGTGCCGAGTCGGTAGGCGCCCACACCACCTCGGCGGTGGTCCAGTCGATCTTCGTGGTGATCGTGCTGGATGCCGTTGCAGCGCTGTTCTTCATGGAGATGGGCTGGTGAGTGCAGCAACCCAGGCAGTGATCCAGGCGCGCGGGCTGTGCAACCGCTTTGGCAGCCAGAGCGTGCACGAGAATCTCGACCTCGATCTGTACAAAGGCGAGATCCTCGCGGTAGTCGGCGGCTCGGGCAGCGGCAAGTCGGTGCTGCTGCGCAGCATCGTTGGCCTGCGCCAGCCCGACGAGGGTCAGGTCAAGGTGTTCGGCCAGGACCTGGCCACCCTCGACAACGAACAGCGCTCGCAGGTCGAGCGGCGCTTTGGCGTACTGTTCCAGAAGGGCGCGTTGTTCTCGTCGCTGACCATTACCGAAAACGTTGCCCTGCCACTGATCGAACACGCCGGCCTGTCGCGCACTGATGCCGAGCATCTGGCCGGGGTCAAGCTGGCCCTGGCAGGGCTGCCGATTTCCGCCGCCGACAAGTATCCCGCATCGCTGTCAGGCGGGATGATCAAGCGCGCGGCGCTGGCGCGGGCATTGGCGCTGGACCCGGACATCCTGTTTCTGGATGAACCCACCGCCGGGCTCGACCCGATCGGTGCGGCGGCCTTCGACCAGTTGATCCTGACCCTGCGTGATGCGTTGGGTTTGAGCGTGTTCCTGATCACCCATGACCTGGATACGCTGTACACCATTACCGACCGCATCGCCGTGCTGTCGCAGAAAAAGGTGCTGGTAGCCGGCCCCTTGGCCGAGGTCGAACTTACCGACGACCCCTGGATCCACGATTACTTTCACGGCCCACGCGGGCGCGCAGCGGCTCAAGCTGCCAGCCGTGTCGGGCAGGAGCGCTGAAGCATGGAAACCCGAGCTCATCATGTGTTGATCGGTCTGGTCACCGTTCTGGTCGTGGCTGGCGCCTTGTTGTTCGGCTTGTGGCTGACCAAGTCCAGCGTCGACTCGACCTTCAAGGACTATCAGGTGGTATTCAACGAAGCTGTCTCCGGTCTGTCGCGCGGCAGCCCGGTGCAGTACAACGGCATCAAGGTCGGTGACGTCACCACCCTGCGCCTGGACCCGCAAGATCCACGTCGGGTGCTGGCACGCATCCGCCTCAGCGCCGACACGCCGGTCAAGCAGGACACCCAGGCCAAGCTGACCCTGGCCGGGGTTACCGGCAACGCCTTTATCCAGCTCAGCGGCGGCACCCCACAAAGCCCAGAACTGAAAGGCAAGGACGGTCAATTGCCGGTGATCGTTGCCTCGCCATCGCCGATCTCGCGCCTGCTCAACGACAGCAGCGACGTGGTCGGCAACATCAACCTGTTGTTGCACAACGCCAATCAGTTGCTCTCCGACGACAACGTCAGCCGCCTCAGCAACACCTTGGCCAACCTTGAGCAGACCACCGGCGCTTTCGCCAGCCAAAAAGGCAGTATCAGCGACGCCATCGCCCAGCTGGCTGCAGTCGGCAAACAGGCCAACGCCACCCTGGCCGAGACCCAGGCGCTGATGCGCAACGCCAACGGCTTGCTCGGCACCCAGGGCAAGCAAGCCTTCGGCAGCGCCGAGCAGGCCATGAACGCCCTGGCCGAGAGCACCGCAACCATCAACGACCTGCTCAAGAACAACCGCGAGGCCATCGACGATGGCGCCCAGGGCTTGAACCAGCTGACCCCGGCGATCCGCGAACTGCGCGAAACCCTCAATGCCCTCAAGGGCATCTCGCGCCGCCTCGAAGCCGACCCCAGCGGCTACCTGCTGGGCCGCGACAATGACAAGGAGTTCCAGCCATGACCCCGCTGCGCCTGATCGCCCTGCTGGCCACGCTGAGCCTGGCCAGCGCCTGCTCGATCCTGCCGCAAAGCCCGCCGGTGGATATCTACCGCCTGCCGGTCAAGCAGCCCACCAGCAGCAACGCGCCGCTGACCTGGTCACTGCGGGTGAACAAGCCACTGGCCAGCGAGGCGCTCGCCGGGCAACGCATTGCGGTGATCGCCCAGGGCGACGTGATCAGTGGCTACAAAGGCGCCCGCTGGAGCGACCCGGTGCCGTTGCTGGTACGCAATCGGCTGCTCGATGGCTTCCAGCGTGATGGCCGGGTACAGCGCCTGAGCGCTGACGACAGCAATCTGCAAGCCGATTACGAGCTGGCCGGCGAGTTGCTGGCGTTCAACAGCGAATACCGCGAGGGCAGGGTAGAGGTGGTGATCAGCTACGATGCGCGCCTGGTGCAGGGCCGCAGCCAGCGCATCGTCGCCAGCCGGCGCTTTGAAGTGCGCCAGCCGCTAAGTGCTACTCAGGTGCCTGCGGTGGTCACCGGCTTTGGTGCCGCCAGCGACCAACTGATGAGCCAGCTGGTCGACTGGACACTGGCTCAGGTCGCTCAGGCTCAGGCGAAGAACCAGTAGCAGACGCAGATCGCCGCGATCACCCCGGACAGCTCGGCCAGCAGCGCGCAGCCCACTGCATGGCGCACGCGCTGGATGCCGACCGCGCCGAAGTACACCGCCAGCACATAGAAGGTCGTCTCGGTGCTGCCCTGGATGGTTGCCGCAACCAATGCCGGGAAGCTGTCGACGCCCTGGCTTTGCATGGTTTCGATCATCATGGCCCGCGCGGCGCTGCCAGAGAACGGCTTGACCAGCGCAGTGGGCAGGCCATCGACGAAGCGCGTGTCCAGGCCCACCCACTCGACCAGGTGGCGAATCCCGTCCAATGCCAACTCCAGCGCCCCAGAAGCGCGCAGCACGCCCACCGCGCAGAGCATGGCGACCAGATACGGCAGCAGGCTCTTGGCGACGTCAAAGCCTTCCTTGGCGCCTTCGATGAAGGTTTCGTACACCTTGACCCGGCGCAGGGCGCCAACCACCAGGAACGACATGATGATGCCGAACAGGGTCAGGTTGCCCAGGATCGACGACAGGCCTGCCAGCGCAGTCGCCGACAGCGTGCCCAGAAACGCCATGAAGCCGCCCAGCAGCAGCGCGCCAGGGATCAGATAGGCGAGCACCACCGGATCCCACAAGCGCAGCCGCTGCATTACCGCGACCGACAGCAGCCCGACCAGGGTCGAGACGCTGGTGGCCAGCAGGATCGGCAGGAACACCATGGTCGGGTCAGGTGCGCCTTGCTGGGCGCGGAACATGAAGATGGTCACCGGCAGCAGGGTCAGCGACGAGGCGTTGAGGACCAGGAACAGGATCTGCGCATTGCTCGCCGTGGTGCTGCTCGGGTTGAGCTCTTGCAGTGCGCGCATGGCCTTCAGGCCGATCGGCGTCGCCGCGTTGTCCAGGCCCAGGCCATTGGCGGCGAAGTTCATGGTGATCAAGCCCAACGCAGGGTGGCCGCGGGGCACCTCCGGCATCAGCCGGGCGAACAGCGGGCCGAGCATCTTCGCCAGCCACTCGACGATGCCGGCCTGTTCGGCAATCTTGAGAAAGCCCAGCCACAGGGTCAGGGTACCGAACAACAGGACCATGACTTCGACCGACAGCTTGGCCATGGCAAAGATGCTCTCGACCATCGCGGCGAAGATCCCGGCGTTGCCGCCGACCAGCCACTGCGCCATGGCGGAGATGGCCGCGACCAGGAAAAAGCTGAGCCAAAGGCCGTTTAGCATCCGCGTGTTCCCCCGAAAAATGCCACGCATGATAACGCAAGCGGCTGGGTACTTTCTGCAGGCAACAAAAAACCCCGGCATGCGGGGCTCTTGTGGGTCTGCGTTGTCTGGGGCAGGGGCCGCTTTGCGGCCCCAACCACTGCAACGCTTACTGCTTGGCAGCCTCGCCTACAGCGCCAGCAGCCTTGTTACCGGCCATATGCGGCAGCGAGTTGTAATACGCCTCACCCTTGGCCGAGTCGTACATACCTTCCCAACGAGCGATGACCAGCGCGGCCAGGGCGTTGCCAATCACGTTCAGGGCGGTCCGCGCCATGTCCATGATGCGGTCGACACCGGCGATGAATGCCAGGCCTTCCAGCGGGATGCCAACGCTGCCCAGGGTCGCCAGCAGGACCACGAACGACACGCCCGGCACACCGGCGATACCTTTGGAAGTGACCATCAAGGTCAGTACCAGCAGCAGCTGCTGGCTCCACGACAGGTCGATGCCATACAGCTGGGCAATGAAGATTGCCGCGATGCTCTGGTACAAGGTCGAGCCGTCGAGGTTGAACGAGTAGCCGGTCGGAACCACGAAGCTGCAGATCGACTTCGGCGCGCCGTACTTCTCCATCTTCTCGATCACACGTGGCAGCACGGTCTCGGAGCTGGAGGTGGAGTAGGCGAGGATCATCTCGTCTTTCATGATGCGCATGATCTTGATGATCGAGAAGCCGAACATCCGCGCGACCAGGCCCAGCACCATGAAGGCGAAGAAGGCGATGGCGAAGTACACCAGCACCACCAGCTTGGCCAGCGGCAGCAACGACGAGAAGCCGAAGTTGGCGACGGTCACGGCGATCAGGGCGAACACGCCGATCGGGGCGTAGTTCATGATCATGTGAGTGACCTTGAACATGGTTTCCGATACGGCCTGGAAGGTGCGTACCAGCGGATCACGCAGGTCAGCCTGCAGGCTCGACAGGCCCAGACCGAACATCACCGAGAAGAAGATGATCGGCAGCATTTCGCCGCGGGCAACCGCTGCAAAGATGTTCGAAGGGATCAGGTTGAGCAGGGTCTCGATGAACGCATGCTCATGCTGCACCTCGGCCGCAGTGGCCTGGTACTTGGAGATGTCCACCGTACCCAGAGTGCTCATGTCGATGCCGACACCAGGGTGGAACAGGTTGGCCAGGCCCAGGCCGACGACGATGGCAATGGTCGTCACCACCTCGAAGTAGAGAATGGTCTTAAGGCCGATGCTGCCCAGCTTCTTCGCGTCGCCAACCCCGGCGATGCCCACGATCAGCGACGAAATCACGATCGGGACGACGATCATCTTGATCAGGCGAATGAAGATATCACCGGCAGGCTGCAGGACATTGGTGATCCACCATGCCTTTTCTGCACTGAAATGGTTCAGCAGCGCGCCGATTGCAACGCCCAGTACAAGCCCTGTGAGGATTTGCCAGGCGAGGCTTAGTTTTGCCTTCTTCATGTCGTTACCTTTTCTTCTAGTGGTCAGGGGCATCGAGCGGGAACGCACGTACCAGAGCCATTAGAAGCATGCTTGGCAGCGAGATTGTTCCGTACGACGACTCCATCGAAGGTCAGCGCAAGCGAGCGGTTCGGCGCTCTGGCTAGCGAAAAAGGCGGCAACTATTGCTACGCAGGCGGGGCTAGTCTAATGCCGGAAACGACTACCCTATGCCGGATCGGCATAACAGTCCGAGGCAAAACGACGCAGCTGCAAGTCATTGATTTATAACGTTCGGCTTTCCGAACAAGACCAAAGCGCCATGAAACGGCCAATTTGGCAGATATGGCATGGTCATGCACAACTTCTGTTCGACAATCCGAATGGGATGCAAAGGGTGTAGGAAAGGAGAGGTTACGGAGGAAAATAATTCGATGTACGGTCACGACAAAATGTGTCTTCAGCACAATTTGGCGACATGCGCTCGGAGCACAGCCATAGACGCTTCGGAAGCCAGGCCTGGCACGGTGCATTCGGCACTGCCAGACCTGAGACTTCCGATGCCATCTTTTCCTGACCCGGCCCAATCGATGGAGGCACTCCCTGTACCCCTAGGCCACTCCGACCCTGCAACAGTCAGAACAGCCCGGCCCCATGGTCATGTGCCAACTCTCTTCGAGTCGGCGCATCATAGAAGCCTGAACCTTAGAAAGGTTCGGCTTCTATTGCATTACAGTTGCGTGAACTTTAGTCAGTACCACTTCGGATCACGCTTGAGTTGCTCCTGCAACATCGCCTTCATGCCGTCATCCGGCTTGCCCAGCCAGCGGTATTGCGCATGGCGGGTTGGCGACTTGTCCTTGGGCAATCCCTCGGGTACTTCCACGAGCATCCCGTAGGCATCGTCCTTGTCCCAGCTAAACGCCACGATCAGACGCTTGTAGGTGCAGTTTTCAGCCGATTCGCACAGCGGACCGACAAGGTACTTGTCGCCATCCTCTGTCACCGCCGACATCTGCTCCTGCGAACTGCCGCTGAGGTTGATCACCCACTCGGGCAATCGCTCCTCCCCTTTCTTCAAGGTGTCCTGCCAGGTTTCAACATACTCGGGGTCTGTCGCCAACAATTGGTTGGCGTGGACCTGGCCATCATTGGCCGCCATCGCCGCCGCGCTACTGCCCAACAGCAGGGCGGTAGCCAGGGCTTTGCTGATCATTCGCTTCATGGCTTAGCGCCTGCCGCGCCCGAAGAAGAACGAAGCAATGAACAGCACCAGGAAAACGATGAACAGGATCTTGGCAATACCGGTAGCGGCGCCAGCGATACCACCGAAGCCCAGCACGGCAGCGACAATGGCGATGATCAGGAATGTGATAGCCCAACTAAGCATGATGAATCTCCTTTTTCCTTGAAATTGTATGCAGGCGCCTCAGAACACCCAGCGATCCTGCGGTACTACGTTTTGCACAGTGGCGGGGGACGAGGCCTTTGGCGACGGCTGTGGATCTGCCGCACGCACCAGGTTGTTGGCACGGGTCGCTTGAATCTGGCTCAACAGCGCTGTCTGCGCTGCCACCTGATCGGCCAGTCGTGCAGTCTGCAGGCTGTAGTAAAACTGGCCGACGGCCAGGGTTACCAACAGGGCAAGTGCCACGAACAGAAACTGACGTACTGGCACTGCGGTGGTCTGCGACTGGTTGACTGGTTGGCGACTCATGTCGATGTCTCCTGCAATGTTCTTGTTAAACGCTATGAACAAGTAATTGCAGCCTGCATGCCAGTCTTGCCAATGTTAAAAAACGTATATATTTCAAGCACTTAAAAACATGTAGGCATTGTCTGTAGGACGTATCCTGCACGATGGGGCCGTTAGCGTCGTGCGTATTGCACGACTCAGCCCTCGACCTTGGTCGCTACCTTGAGCAAATCAGCGTCAACCCCGCGCACACCAAGGATTTGCCGCGCGACCTCGACAGCGATGGTTTTCTGCTCTCGGCTGACCACCTCACCCGCCAAGCGAACCATGCCTTGCTCACTGCTGACCTTCAGGTTGAGGCCATCCAGGTTACGGCTGTAGCCGTAGCTGCTCTGAATCTTGTCGATGATCCAGCTGTCCGAGGGTTGCTCGCCCTGCCCTGCGGCCACGGGCGTTTCCCGCGCCTTGGCCATCGCCGCTGTGTCGAGGCTGATCAGGTTGTTGACCAGGTGGATACCGTCGGTGGTGCGTGCCAGCACGCCTGCCACTTCCTTGGCTTCGACCCGGTCGACGCGACCGCGCAAGGTGACCACACCATCGCGACTGTCTACTTCAATTGGCGCCTTGCTGGTTACCTGCGCCCAGGACAAACGCGCACGGACGATAGCCGTCAGGGTCGCATCCTCCAGCCGCCGGGCGTAGGCGCGCAGGTCCAGGGACTGCTCAACCAGACCGGGATTGACCTGCAACTGGTTATCCACCTGCTCGATGCCGCGGGTAGCCAGCGCTACGTCTCCGGCCAGCTGGCGCTCCACGGCGCTTTCGACCTCACCGGTGAGGCGTGCCTGCTGCTCCTGCACCGCCACCTCGATACGAAACGGATTGAGCAGACGGTTGAGCGACAGTGCGGTTTCCAGCGCGCCTTGCAGGCGGGCGTCTTGCAACGGATCAGCAAACACCGGAGAGGCGAAAGCGGCGATGGACAGCGCCAAAACGGCGCTTCGCGGGGAAAATGCCATGCTGAGTGCTCCTTTTGAAACAAATCCAAATATCTTCGCAACCACCGTGCCAGGCAAAAATCACTGATAAAAACCTTTATATTCAATTGGTTAACCGAATGCGCGACCAACGGCTAGCATGCAAAGGGCGGAATCCTTCAGAATTGACCATGCAACTTGCCCGATCTTTCCGACACTAACTCAGATAAATCCTAATGGAGCGTAGGAAAATGGAGTCTACCCAGGACAATCAAGGCCGCATTCTGCTGGTAGATGATGAGTCCGCTATCCTGCGAACCTTCCGCTACTGCCTTGAAGACGAAGGCTACAGCGTGGCCACGGCCAACAGTGCGGCCCAGGCCGAGGCGCTGCTGCAGCGTCAGGTATTCGATTTGTGTTTCCTCGATCTTCGCTTGGGCGAAGACAACGGGCTCGATGTGCTGGCGCAGATGCGCGTGCAGGCACCGTGGATGCGCGTAGTGATCGTCACTGCCCATTCGGCGGTCGATACCGCAGTAGATGCGATCCAGGCTGGCGCTGCTGACTACTTGGTCAAGCCGTGCAGCCCGGACCAACTGCGCCTGGCCACTGCCAAGCAGCTTGAAGTACGCCAGCTGTCGGCGCGTCTGGAAGCCCTCGAAGGCGAAGTACGCAAGCCCAAGGACGGCCTCGATTCGCACAGCCCGGCAATGATGGCCGTGCTGGAAACCGCGCGGCAGGTGGCGACCACCGACGCCAACATCCTTATCCTCGGCGAATCCGGCACTGGTAAAGGCGAACTGGCCCGGGCCATTCACGGCTGGAGCAAGCGTGCGCGCAAGGCCTGCGTGACCATCAACTGCCCATCGTTGAATGCCGAGCTGATGGAAAGCGAGCTATTCGGGCATACCCGCGGCGCCTTCACCGGTGCCAGCGAAAGCACCTTGGGGCGGGTCAACCAGGCGGATGGCGGCACGCTGTTCCTCGACGAGATCGGCGACTTCCCGCTGGCTCTGCAACCCAAACTGCTGCGTTTTATTCAGGACAAGGAATATGAGCGCGTCGGCGATCCGGTTACCCGCCGTGCCGATGTGCGCATTCTGGCCGCAACCAACCTCAATCTGGATGACATGGTCCGCGAAGGGCGCTTCCGTGAGGACCTGCTGTACCGCCTCAATGTCATCACCCTGCACCTGCCGCCACTGCGCGAGCGCAGCGACGATATCCTGACCCTGGCTGACCGTTTCCTCGCCCGCTTCGTCAAGGAATATGCGCGGCCGGCACGTGGGTTCAGCGACGAGGCCCGCGCGGCCCTGCTCAACTACCGTTGGCCAGGCAACATTCGCGAGCTGCGTAACGTGATCGAGCGCGCCAGCATCATCTGCCCGCAGGAGCGGGTTGAAGTCAGCCACCTCGGCATGGCCGAGCAAACCACCAGCAATGCACCGCGAATTGGTGCTGCGCTGAGCCTGGACGAGCTGGAACGGGCCCATATCGGCGCGGTGCTGGCCTCCAGCGATACCCTTGATCAGGCTGCCAAGACGCTTGGGATCGACGCCTCGACGCTGTACCGCAAACGCAAGCAATTCAACCTGTGAAGTGGCCCATGAAGCTGCGTGCGAGGCTCTTTTTAAGCATTTCAGCGCTGGTCACGGTGGCGCTGCTGGGCCTGCTGCTGGGTCTGGTCAGCGTTTTGCAGATGGCCTCGACCCAGCAAGCGCTGGTGCGTGATACCACCCATACGCTGGAGTTGGGCCTCAAGCTGCGGCAGAACCTCGGCGAACAGTTGATTCTGATTCTGGACGAGGACAGCGACGCCGACAGCCTCAACAACCTGCAGACCCAGTTCCAGACCTTGCTCAGCCAGGGCTTGCAGGAAGGCGGCGAGAAAACCGGTTTCAGCAAGGCCAGCAGCAATTACCAGGCCTTCCTTCAGGCCTACCGGCAAACCCCCAATCCTGCCCGCAGCATGGCCACCGACAAGCCCCTCGGCGCTGCTTTCAATCAGGTCCGCACCGACCTGATCGACTCCTACAAGCAGTCACTGGAGCAGATATCCCGCAGTGAAGAGGCCAGCCGTGACCGCGCGCTGCTGATCAGTGGCCTGCTCGGGCTGATGGGCTTGACTGTGCTGATCCTCGGCTTTGTCACTGCGCACAACATCGCGCGCCGCTTCGGCCTGCCGATCGAAGCCTTGGCCAAAGCCGCAGATGAAGTCGGCCAAGGCAACTTCAATGTCACCCTGCCGCTGTCCCAGGCGACTGAACTGAACCAGCTGACCCGCCGCTTCGGGCTGATGGCAGACGCCCTGCGCAAGCATCAGGCGACCAATATCGACGAAGTCCTCGCTGGTCAGCAGCGCCTGCAAGCTGTGCTCGACAGCATCGACGACGGGTTGCTGATCATTGACCAGCAAGGCCACCTCGAGCATCTCAACCCGGTTGCCCAGCGGCAGCTGGGTTGGGAAACCAGCCGCCATGGCACCAGCCTGGTCGAGGCGCTGCAACGTCCCGAGCTTGAACAGCAGCTGCGTCAGGTATTGCGCGGCGGCAGCCTGGACCGGCCACCGGAAGACTTGAGCATTGAAGTCGAAGACGAAACGCGCCTGCTATCGTACAGCCTGACCCCGGTCAGCCATCCGCAAGGGCCGATTCTGGGTGCGGTGATGGTGCTGCATGACGTCACCGAGCAACGTGCGTTCGAGCGCGTGCGCAGCGAGTTCGTGCTGCGCGCCTCGCATGAGTTGCGCACCCCGGTCACCGGCATGCACATGGCCTTTGGCCTACTGCGCGAGCGGATCTCGTTCCCGCCACAGGCCCGCGAAAACGACCTGCTCGACACCATCGGCGAAGAAATGCAGCGCCTGACCCAGTTGATCAATGATCTGCTCAACTTCTCCCGCTATCAGAGTGGTTTGCAGAAGCTCGAGCTGGCCCACTGCGGTGTCGAAGAGATGCTTGAGCGGGCGCAGGCGCGCATCGCCGAGCTGACAGCGGACAAGCAGGTCGAGCTGGTGATCGAGCTCGAACAGCCATTGCCACGTATCCAGGCCGACGTTGCCCAGCTTGATCGGGTGCTGGACAACCTCCTGCACAATGCCGTGCGTCATACGCCTGATGGTGGCCGGATTCGCCTGCATGCGCGGCGCCACGGCGAGCGGGTGATCATCAGCGTCGAAGACAACGGTGAGGGTATTGCCTACGGCCAGCAAGGGCGGATCTTCGAACCCTTCGTTCAGGTTGGGCGCAAAAAGGGCGGGGCAGGCCTCGGGCTGGCCCTGTGCAAGGAAATCGTCCAGCTGCACGGTGGGCGCATGGGGGTCATTTCAAGGCCAGGCGAGGGCACCCAGTTCTACATGGCCCTGCCAGTCTGAACCCGCTCACGGCTCATCATCGATGCGCCGTGAGCGGACTCGCCGCCCACGAGTAATCAGCTCGGCGAACTGGCGGGCGCTGAGTGGATGGGCAAACAGCCAACCCTGGCCATAGTTGACCCCTTCGCTATTGAGCAGCAGCGCCTGATCCTCGCACTCGATGCCCTCGGCGATCACCCGCAGGTGCAGGTCGTGGGCCATGCGGATGATGTGCGGTGCCACGCCACTACTGGCGGCATCATGGCCAAGCGCGTCGATGAACGCCTTGTCGATCTTCAGGCAATCCACCGGCAAGGTCTGTAGGTAGGCGAGGCTGCAATAGCCGGTGCCAAAGTCATCGATCAGCACCTGATGGCCAACCGCGCGCAAGGCTTGCAGGTTGTCGCGCGCCACCACCACGTCGATCAGCCCGCGCTCGGTGACCTCAAAGGCGATCTGGCTGGCCGGGACCCGGTGCAAGGCCAGTAAACGCGCGGCCACCGGCCCGATCCGCGGCACCATCACATCGCACGCGGCAAGGTTGACCGAGATGTACAGCTGGCGGTTGGCGCGCAGCAACTGGCCCAGTTGCTCCAGCACTCGCTGCAACACAAAGTCGGTGATTTCGCGGATCTGCCCGGTGTTCTCGGCCAACGGAATGAACAGGTCGGGGCTGGTCAGGCTGCCATCCGGGCGGCGCCAGCGCACCAACGCTTCGGCGCCGACGCAGCGCCGGCTGTCCAGCTCGAAAATAGGCTGATAAAGCACCTGCAGTTCACCCCGGCGTAGTGCGTGCTGCAGCTCGGAGCTCATCGAACGGCGCTGCCGAATCAGCTGCAGCACCAGCCAGCCGATGCAGCACGCCAACAACAAACTGCCCGGAAACAACAGCCAGAGCAGGCCGTTCATCTTCAGCGGCAGGCCGACACGCGGGGCGATCAGCACCAGCTGGTAGTCCGGCGACTTGGTCGGCATGCTGTAGATCAGCCGGTCGCTCTGCTCGAACAATGACTGGCCCGAAGGCGGCGGCCATTCGGCCAGCGGTGGCCACGGCTGGACCGGGCCCAGCACGGGGATCGCCCGGCTGCCATGATCGAGCACTACCAACAGGCTGCCTCCCGGTGGCAGATCGACCACATCGGTCAGATGCCCGCGCGAGGTCGACACCAGAAACTTGCCCCGGCCAAGCATCAACGCGGCCAGGTTTTCATCAGGTTCAGTGGTGGTGTTGAGCCAGTAGCTGTAGGTGGGCCCGCGGATATCTGGTGGGCGCAGCGGCTGCATGGCGCTTTCCTTGCCACGGCTGGAGCAGAGCACGTTGCCGTCCAGGTAAGCGGTTTCGTAGATGAAGCGCGAGCTCAGGCTGACCTGCTGCAACGCCGCCAGCATGCGCCCGTCGCAACCGCGCAAGGGCAGCGCCTGCAGCTGATCGACGCCCTCGCGCAGTTGCCCAAATACCTGCTCCAGACGCTCGAGAAACCGCTCGCCCTGGGCGTTCATCTGCGCGCTTTCGCTTTCTTTCATCTGTTGCAGGGCAACGCCAACGCTGCCGGCAATCAACAGGACGGCGCTGGCCAGGGCCGCGAATGCGGCCAGCAGCCAGGGACGGTGGAAAATTTGGCGCAACCCATCGAGAAAGGTCGGCATCGCACTCATCCAGTTGATTACCAAAGGTATAGCAACGGATCGGGTAATCAGCATGGCCGTCTGGCGTATTACTCACGACTGCCGCCCACGCATAGCTCGGCCGGCACACTCAGGCAGTCGGTGCAGCAGCCTCAGCGCATCTGATTGAGTACTTGCAGCATGGCCGCGGTTTGCGCGTCAGGTTGCCCGTCAAAGCGCTGCGGGCGGAAACGCATCTGGAACGCCGCCAGCACGTGCCGGGTAGCTACATCCAGCTCGCCGGTCTGCTCGATCGCGTAGCCAAACCGCGCCAGCTGCTGCTGATACCAGTTGATGCTGGGCGGATTGACCGCAAAGAAGCCCTGCTGACGCGCGACTGCGTTGGCATCAGGCCAGATGCCGAGGCCTGCATCCGCCAGGCGCTTCCATGGGAACAGCGGGCCCGGGTCGAGCTTGCGCAGCGGTGCGATGTCACTGTGGCCAATGATGTAGCGAGGTTTGATGTTATTGCGTTTGACGATGTCTTTGAGCAGGGCAATCAGCGACTGTACTTGGGCCTCACTGTAGGGATACCAGACGCGGCCGTTGGGCGTGTCATTGAAACCGGGATTGACGATTTCAATACCGATCGAGGTCGAGTTGAGCCAGGTACGCCCATCCCACTGGCTGTCGCCGGCATGCCAGGCGCGGCGGCTTTCGTCGACCAACTGATACACCGTGGCCGGGCCGTCGCCAATCAGGTAGTGGCTGCTGACTTCACCTTTGGTAAGCAGCGCGAGCGAGCGCTCCAGTGAAGCGTTGGTGTAATGCAGCACGACAAACTGGATGCGCTCATCCTGGTTCACAGAGGTGTGGCTGCGATCAATGCGCAGCCCCGAGCTACAGCCGGCCAGGGCCAGAACGAGCAGGGCGGTAAAGAGAGTTTTCATCGGCAGGGAACACATATCAGCAGCTACGAAGTTGCTACAGTATAACGTGCTCCCTGCCCACTGTTTGTAGGAAACCGCTTAGCCCTGCTCCACCCGATTGCGCCCCAGATCCTTGGCCCGGTACAACGCGGTGTCGGCACGCTTGAGCACCTGGTCGCCGCGCTCGCCCGTGCGAAAGGCGCTGATACCAATGGAGGTAGTGATCACTACCCGCTCGCCCTTGAAGTGGAACGGGCAGGCTTCGATGGCCGCGCGCAGGGCTTCAGCCACCTGCAAGCCGGCTGCCGGGGAGGTCTGCGGCAGCAACACGACAAATTCCTCGCCGCCAAACCGGGCAATGAAGTCGCGCCCGCGCAAGCGCTTGCGCAACTGGTCGGCGACGATCTTCAAGACCTTGTCCCCGGCCAGGTGGCCGTAGCCATCGTTGATCCGCTTGAAATGGTCAAGATCGAGGATCGCCATCAGCAGGTGACCGCCATTTTCCTGCCAGTCGAGTACTTCGCGCTCGACCTGCTCGGACCAGGCGGCGCGGTTGGGCAGCCCGGTCAACGGGTCGATCAGGGCCTTCTGGCGTTGCTCTTCAAGGTGCTCGCGGTAGCCCAGCGCCTCCTGCTCCATGTTCGCCACCCGCTCGGCCAAGCCGTGCAGGCGCCCAGCCAACTCCTGTTCGCGGCGGTCACGTTCCTGCTGATGGTCGTCGATGGTGACCAGCAAGCCTTCAAGGCGATTGTCGAGGACATGTTTAAGGCTGTTGAGGTCAGCTGCGCCCTGAACGCTGCTTTGCAAACCATCAACCTGCTCCCGCAGCTGGGTGTCGAGTTCGCGAGCAGCACTGGTGTTGTCGGCATGCCCGGCACTGGCTTCGTGCAAGTGGCTCTGGAAGGTCTCCAGGCGCTCGTTCAGCTGCTGAAGGTACGCTTCGAACTCGTGCTGACCGCTGTCGGTAATGGCCAGCATCAATACGGCCAGGTCATCCAGCACCGGTATCAACTCGTACCAGTTCAAGCCACGTGCAACCCGCTCGCGCATTTCCAGCGCCTGCGCCTTGTGCCGTTCGGGCAGGCTGAGGTCGTCGAGCAGCCCGATCAAGGTCTGTTCGATATGCAGGGCAACCTGGCTGTAGGGCGGCTCGACGGCGTCGGGCAAAGCGTAGGGGCCGTCGTCGTCGACTGGCTCAGCATCCACCTCTGGCGCCTCGCTCGGCCCCAGTTCGTCGGGCTCGACCTCAGCCAATGCTTGCTGCTGCGGTTTGCCGGGCTGTTCGTCACTCTCGGCCACCGATGTCAGTGGCCCTACCAGCGCAGGCCCTGACGACTCGGGTTCTACAGGTTGTACTTGCACGGGCTCAGTGAGTGCTGGCTGAACACCTTGCTCAACGACTGTAGGGAGGACATCGGCTGCGCGGACGGGGATGACCGGCTCAGGAGCTGCTGGAGCCTGTACTTCGGCCGGCACGACGGGCGGCTGGGGCTCACTGGCGAGGACTGGCAGAGCCTGCGCTTCAGCAACGGGCACGTTCGGCGCGGGGCTGCTCGGCTCCGGCGCATCCGCGCGCGAGTCGCTGTCGCTTTTGCCGAACAATCGTTGCAAAAAACCCGGGCGATGCTCATCGTCCTGGTTTTGCAGCGAACTCAGCGCTTTGCCCTGCAGGCCACTGAGTTCGCCTAGCAATGGCGGCAGTTCGCGAGACTGGCCAACGCCGCCGTCGAGTTTTTTCGCCAGTTTTTTCAGCGGCCGGGCGACTTCGCCAGGCAGCGGCAAACTCTGCAACTGGGTAACCAGTGCTGTCAGCGCGTCGCTGACCTGATTCATGCGGGTTTCGCGCCGCTGCTCGGAGTCGAGCACGGTTTTTTCCAGGCGCGGGATCAGGTTGGCCAGGCCAGCGTCCATGTTGTCGCTGCGGATCACCTCGCGCATTTCCTTCATGCACTGGTCCACCGCCTTGTCGCTACCCTCAGCCGCCAGGGTGCTGCGCACCAGGCCACGACGCAGCAGGTCGAGCCGGGCGTCCCAGCGACGCTCGAGCTTTTCCTGCTGTTCGATGCTTTTAAGGTATTTTTCTTTCCAACGCTCTGCGTCGTCTGTCATGCCCGGATCCACTGCGCGGTGATGGCAATTAGCTCAAGACGGGCAGGGTATCCACAGTCAATGCGTCAGGCAATCGAATCTCGACCGCAACGGGTAGGTGATCGGAAATTGGCTGGGCCAATACCTCGACACGCTCCAGCGTCAGGCTCGGGCTGAGCAGAATATGATCAAGGCAGCGCTGCGGGCGCCAACTCGGGAAGGTCGCTTGGACCTGCGGCGCAATCAGCCCAAGGTCGCGCAGTGGCGAGGTTTCCAACAGATCGTTGGCGTGGGTGTTCATGTCTCCCATCAACACCTGGTGACGATAGCCGCCAATCAGCTCGCGGATGTAGCTGAGCTGCATCGCACGGGTCTTGGCACCGAGCGCCAGGTGCATCATGACCACGATCAGCGCATCTTCACCCTCGCCGAAGCGCACCAGGATTGCACCGCGACCGGCGGGGCCGGGCAGCGGGTGATCTTCCAGATGAGTCGGTTTGAGCCGGCTGAGGACGCCATTGCTGTGCTGGGCAAAACGCCCCAGGTTGCGATTGAGCTGCTGATACCAGTAAGGGAATGCGCCCAACTGCGCCAGGTGCTCGACCTGGTTGATGTAGCCCGAGCGCATGCTGCCACCATCGACTTCCTGCAAGGCCACCAGATCGAAGTCGCTGATCAGCGCACCGATCTTCTGCAGATTGCCGGCCCGACCGGTGTGCGGCAGCAGGTGCTGCCAACTGCGGGTCAGGTAATGGCGGTAGCGCTCGGTACTGATACCAACCTGGATATTGAAACTGAGCAGGCGCAGGCGACCATCTTCCGGGAGGCCGGGCGCCTGCAGGTGATGCTCGTTGACCTGCGGTTGATGCAGGCCAACGCCTCGGGTGGTTCGCACGCGAGCCATGGATTCGCCGCTTACTTAGCGGCGCGCTCCTTGGCGATCAGCTGGTCGGCAACGTTGAGTACGCCTTCCGGGCCGCCGGCAGTGCCGAGGTCAAAGCGGTATTTGCCGTTGACGATCATGCTTGGAACACCGGTGATTTCGTACTTCTTCGCCAGTTCTTTGGCCTGTTTGACCTGGACTTTGATGCCGAAGGAGTTGAAGGTGACAAGGAACTTGTCTTTATCGACGCCCTGAGTGGCGAGGAACTCAGCCATCTCTTCAGGATCGGTCAGGCGCTTGTGCTGGTTCTGGATCGCATCGAACACTGCGGCGTGAACCTTGTGCTCGACGCCCATTGCTTCGAGGGTCAGGAACATCTGGCCGTGAGCATCCCACGGGCCGCCAAACATGGCTGGAATGCGTTTGAAATTGACATCGGCAGGCAGTTTTTCAGCCCACGGATTGATCACCGGCTCGAAGTGGTAGCAGTGCGGGCAGCCATACCAGAACAGCTCGACGACTTCGATCTTGCCTGGCTGGGAGACTGCAACCGGGTTGCTCAGCTCGATATATTCTTTACCCGCGGTAGCCGTATCGGCTGCCTGAACGGCGGTGATACCGAAAACGCTGGCGGCGACCAGCGCAGCGCTGAGAATCAGTTTACGCATGCATTACTCCTGAGCATTCAGTGGTCACCTCGACGCGACCTCAACTAAGACCGGCCGGGAAGGGTGCGAGTTCGATAGTGTAACGGCAACAGACGAAAAAAAGGGCAGCCGGGGCGCAATGCGTCAGCCGAGCCTCGTAACACCGCCGCCCCATGTAGAGCGGGCTTGTGTCGCGATGGGCTGCAAAGCAGCCCCAAACTCGACCGACTGGCACCAACCCAGCCACCCTTCATCATTTACCAATCAATCATTAACTGAAGGTTAACCCCCTCAGTGCAGCCCCTGAATATAGCTCGCCAACGCCTCCACATCCTTGTTGCTCAGCTTGCTGGCGATGCTGCGCATGGTCATCGCATCACCATCGTTGGTGCGATTGCCTTCACGGAAGTCGGTCAGCTGCTTGCTGATGTATTGAGCGTGTTGGCCACTCAGATGTGGGAAGCCTGCCAAGGCAATGCCTGCGCCATCGGGCGAATGGCAGCCGGTACAGGCAGGCATGCCCTTGCTCAGGTCGCCACCATTGAACAAGGCACGCCCGCGCTCGACCAGCTTCGGATCGGCTGCGCCGACGCTGCCTTTCTGGCTGGCGAAGTAGCTGGCGATGTCGGCCAGGTCCTGGTCATTGAACGGTTCGAGCATGCCGGTCATTTCCAGCACCACGCGCTTGCCGGTTTTGATGTCGTGCAGTTGTTTTTCCAGGTAGCGTTCGCCCTGGCCAGCGAGTTTCGGGAAATTAGGCGCCAGGCTGTTGCCGTCAGGGTTGTGGCAGGCACCACAAACGGCGGTTTTCGCCTGACCGGCGGCAGCGTCGCCTTTGATAGGGTCCGCAGCACTTGCCGCACCTGCAACCCCCATGGTCAACAGCAGACTCACGAATAGTTTGTTCATCAGCTAATCCAACACGGCTAAGGGTGAAATGTTATGTATCGGGACTGCCGCTCATCCAAAGGATGACCAAACGGTAGTCCTCGGTACTGCAGTCCATGCACAATCCACGCGGCGGCATAGCCTTGAAACCCTTGTTAACATGCGCCACCAGTACCTCCATACCCTGCGCCAGCCTTGGCTCCCAGGCCGCCACGTCACCCTTCATCGGGGCCTGTGGCAGTTGTCCGGCGTGACAGGCAGCACAGCTGCGGTTGTACAACGCCTCGGGATCCTGTGTAGCCTGTGCACTGAAAAACGGTAGGAACATACCAACAGCCATTAGCCATTGCGCCTTGCGTAACGACCTTTCAGGGTTGGGGGCCGCGCTGCGTTCTAATGCGCGAGCTATTGTTCGACACCCCATGTGCGCCTCCTTCGCTGGGAGAATGCACACACAAAAACTGGGGCATTATATACTTCCGCGATCCAAACGGAAACGACACTGCTTGCCGAGCCTGGCTCAGGCAACACCCACATCGGATATCCCATGCAAGTCAAGAACCCCATCCTCGGCCTCTGCCAGAAAGCCACCTTCGCCCTTAGCGCCGCCAAGGTCGATCAATGCCCGGAAGACCAGGGTTACGAGGTGGCTTTCGCCGGCCGTTCCAACGCCGGTAAATCCAGCGCCCTCAACACCCTGACCCATGCCAGCCTGGCGCGGACTTCGAAAACCCCAGGCCGCACGCAGCTGTTGAACTTCTTCAGTCTGGACGATGAACGGCGTTTGGTCGACTTGCCGGGCTACGGGTATGCCAAGGTGCCGATCCCGCTCAAGCAGCACTGGCAGCGCCACCTGGAAGCCTACCTGGGCGGCCGTGAGTGCCTGCGCGGGATCATTTTGATGATGGACGTGCGCCATCCGATGACCGATTTTGACAAGATGATGCTGGACTGGGCCAAGGCCAGCGGCATGCCCATGCACATCCTGCTGACCAAGGCCGACAAGCTCACCTACGGCGCAGCGAAGAACACCCTGCTGAAAATCCAGGCAGAAATCCGCAAGGGCTGGGGCGATACCGCGTCCATCCAGTTGTTCTCGGCGCCCAAGCGCCAAGGCCTGGAAGAGGCCTACGTGGTCCTGGCCGGCTGGATGGAACTGGAAGACAAGCCTGTCGAGTAAGCGCTGACGCGAGGGTGCTGTAAGCGGCAAATAGCCGCTGCAGCCAAATCGCAGGCAAAAAAAACCCCGGACTTCGTATGGGGAGGGGGAAGTTCGGGGTTCAAGTCCGGACCGTTAGGGCGGGGTCCAGATATTCTGCCAACACTTAACACAACATAGGAGCATCGAACGGCTTCACCAGCCATTCAGTAGATCTGAGTCCCGCTTCACTGGTTTAGTTCCTCAGCGCTTGCAATTATTTGCGCTAACAGGGGCTGCCTAGCCTGCAAAAACGCCTAAGCCAACGCGGGTCCACGGATAGCCGCAGACCCCGCACCAGACGTCTTAGTGCGCCTCGTCCCAGTTCGCCCCAACGCCGACTTCGACCAGCAACGGCACGTCCAGCTGAGCCGCGTCGCTCATGTGCGGGCGGATCTCGGCCTTGATCTGCTCGACCAGGTCTTCACGCACTTCCAGTACCAGTTCATCGTGTACCTGGAGGATCACCCGCGCATCCAGCCCGCTGCTGCTCAGCCAGTTATCCACAGCGACCATGGCGCGCTTGATGATGTCGGCGGCAGTGCCTTGCATCGGGGCGTTGATCGCGGTGCGCTCGGCGCCTTTGCGCAGGGCCTGATTCTTCGCGTTGATATCCGGCAGGTACAGGCGACGACCGAAGAAAGTTTCGACATAGCCCTGCTCGGCAGCCTGGGCGCGGGTGCGCTCCATGTAGGCGAGCACGCCTGGGTAGCGGGTGAAGTAGCGGTCAATATAGTCCTGCGACTGTTTACGGTCGACGCCAAGCTGCTTGGCCAGGCCAAAGGCGCTCATGCCATAGATCAGGCCGAAGTTGATCGCCTTGGCGCTACGGCGCTGGTCGGTGGTGACGGCAGCCAGATCAACGCCAAATACCTCTGCAGCAGTCGCCCGGTGCACGTCCAGGTCGTTGCGGAAGGCATGCAACAGGCCTTCATCCTTGGCCAGGTGGGCCATGATCCGTAATTCGATCTGCGAGTAGTCGGCCGCGAGCAATTTGTAGCCAGGGCTGGCGATGAACGCCTGCCGAATACGCCGGCCCTCGGCGGTGCGGATCGGAATGTTCTGCAGGTTCGGATCACTCGACGACAGGCGCCCAGTGGCTGCCACAGCCTGCTGATACGAGGTGTGAATCCGGCCGGTGCGCGGGTTGATCTGGTGCGGCAGCTTGTCGGTGTAGGTGCTTTTCAGCTTGCTCAGCGAGCGGTACTGCATCAGCACCTTGGGCAGCGGGTAGTCCTGCTCGGCCAACTCGGCCAGCACTGCCTCGGCGGTAGATGCCTGGCCTTTGCTGGTCTTGCTCAGGATCGGCATGCCCAGCTTGTCGTAGAGGATCACGCCGAGTTGCTTGGGCGAGCCGAGGTTGAATTCTTCCCCGGCCAGGGCATACGCCTCGCGCTCCAGTTCGGCCATTTTCAAGCCAAGCTCGCCGCTCTGGATCGCCAACAGGTTGGCATCGACCAGTGCGCCCTGGCGCTCGATCCGCGCCAGTACCGGCACCAGCGGCATCTCGATGTCCATCAGCACCGGCTGCACGCTGGGGGTCTTCGCCAGGTGCGCCTGCAGTGCCTGGTGCAGGCGCAGGGTAATGTCGGCGTCTTCGGCGGCGTAAGTGCCGGCCTTGTCCAGTGGGATCTGGTTGAAGGTCAGCTGCTTGGCGCCTTTACCGGCGATCTGCTCGAAGGTGATGGTGGTGTGGTCGAGATACTTCTGCGCCAGGCTGTCCATGTCATGGCGGGTAGCGTTGGAGTTGAGCACGTAGGATTCGAGCATGGTGTCGTAGGCGACACCCCGCATATCGATGCCATTGGCCTCATCACCGCCAATTGCGCAGTTGGCCAGAATATTGATGTCGTACTTGGCGTTCTGGCCGATCTTGCCTTTGTGCGGGTCTTCCAGCAGCGGCTTCAGCGCCAGCAATACCTGGTCACGGTCGAGCTGGGCCGGTGCGCCTTCGTAGTCATGGGTCAGCGGCACATAGGCGGCCACATGCGGTTCGACCGCGAACGACACGCCAACCAGCTGCGCCTTTTGCGCGTCCAGCCCGGTGGTCTCGGTGTCGAAGGCAAACAGCGGCGCCTGGCGCAGTTTTTCCAGCCAGGCATCGAAGCGGGCTTGGTCGAGGATGGTCTCGTATTGCGGCTCGACCTTGGCCTGCGGCGCTTCTTCTACCGGCGCCGGCGCCAGCTCCTCGCCAACCTTTGCCGCATCACGCTGCACATCGGCGATCCAGCTCTTGAATTCCATTTCGGCATACAGCGCCAGCAGCGCGTCGCGATCCGGCTCGGCGCAGACCAGCGCATCGACTTCGATATCCAGCGGCACATCAATTTTGATGGTAGCCAGCTCATACGACATGAACGCCGCATCGCGGTGCTCCTCGAGCTTGGCAGGCAGGCTCTTGGCGCCGCGAATCGGCAGCGCCGGGACCTTGTCGAGGTTGGCGTAGACGTCCTTCAAGCCACCGCCGATGCCGGTCAGCAGGCCGACGGCAGTTTTTTCGCCAACGCCGGGCACGCCGGGGATGTTGTCGACCTTGTCGCCCATCAGCGCCAGGAAGTCGATGATGTGTTCAGGGCCGACGCCGAACTTCTCGTGCACACCGGCAATGTCCATGACGCTGCCGGTCATGGTGTTGACCAGGGTGATGTGGCCGTCGACCAGCTGGGCCATGTCCTTGTCGCCGGTGGAGATGATCACCGGGCGCCCGGCCGCTGCACTGCTACGGGCCAGGGTGCCGATGACGTCGTCGGCTTCGACCCCTTCCACGCACAGCAGCGGATAGCCGAGTGCCTTGACGCTGGCGTGCAATGGCTCGACCTGCACCCGCAGGTCGTCCGGCATGCTCGGCCGGTTGGCCTTGTAGTCGGCGAACAGGGCGTCGCGGAAGGTCCCGCCCTTGGCATCGAAGACCACCGCGAACAGGCTGTCCGGATATTGCCGGCGCAGGCTCTTGAGCATGTTCAGCACGCCCTTGACGGCACCGGTGGGCATACCCTTGGAGGTGGTCAGCGGCGGCAGCGCGTGGAAGGCGCGATACAGGTAGGACGAACCGTCCACCAGGACGAGGGGAGCTAGGCTCATGAGCAGAATCAACCTTTTCGACGGGTCCGGCGCTAGAATAGCCAGATCAATGACGACAAAGGGACAAGGTTATCATGCGGATACTCAATCGCCTGTTACTGCTCGGCCTTCTGGCAACCATGCCGATCGTCTCCCAGGCGGCGGACGACGCCCCATCGGCTGATCCCGATGTGACCATTCGCACGGAAGGCGATAAAACCATTCAGGAATACCGGCAAAACGGCTTCCTGTATGCGATCAAAGTCACGCCGAAAGGCGGCAAGCCTTATTTTCTGGTACGCGCCGATGGCTCGGATGGCAATTTCATCCGCTCCGACCAGCCGGACATGCTGATTCCATCGTGGAAGATCTTCGAGTGGTAATCTGACGCGTACCGTCACATCAACCTGGCACTTCCCGGCGGAAGTGCCCGCATGGGCAACTTTTCATCATGTCAGTTTTCACCCCTGTGTCCCGGCCCGAGCTGGAAACCTTTCTGGCGCCGTATCAGCTGGGCCGTCTGCTCGACTTCCAGGGCATCGCCGCCGGTACCGAGAACAGCAACTTCTTCGTCAGCATGGAGCAGGGTGAGTTTGTCCTGACCCTGATCGAGCGCGGCCCGGCCGAAGACATGCCGTTTTTCATCGACCTGCTGGATGTGCTGCACCAGGCCGACATGCCAGTGCCCTACGCCCTGCGCGACCGCGATGGCCATGGCTTGCGGGAGCTGTGCGGCAAGCCTGCGCTGCTGCAGCCACGGCTGACCGGCAAGCATGTGATGGCGCCGAACAACCAGCACTGCGCCCAGGTTGGCGAACTGCAGGCGCATATCCACCTGGCGACCCGCGAGCAGATCCTTGAGCGCAAGACTGACCGTGGCCTGGACTGGATGCTGGAGTCGGGCGCCGAGCTGTTGTCGCACCTGAGCGAGCAGCAGCAGGCCCTGCTGCAGCCGACCCTGGCTGACATTGCCGCGCACAAGGCGCAGATCCTGGCGCTGCCACGGGCCAACCTGCACGCCGACCTGTTCCGCGACAACGTGATGTTCGAAGGCACCCACCTCACTGGCTTGATCGACTTCTACAACGCCTGCTCAGGGCCGATGCTGTATGACATCGCAATTAGCGTGAATGACTGGTGCCTGGACGAAGCGGCGGGGATCAACCTGCCGCGCGCACAGGCCTTGCTCGGCGCCTATGCCGCGCTGCGCCCGTTCACCGCGGCCGAAGCCGAGCTGTGGCCGCTGATGCTGCGTGTGGCCTGCGTGCGCTTCTGGCTGTCGCGGCTGATTGCCGCCGAGCAGTTCGCCGGCATGGACGTCACCATTCATGACCCACGCGAGTTCGAAGTGCGCCTGGCCCAGCGTCAGCATATCGACCTGAAGCTGCCGTTCGCGCTCTAAGCCTTTCAGGAGCGCCCTTGCCGGGACGCTCCTTTAAGAGCCGTCAGAGCTGTTCCAGACAACCGGCCAGGCCGTTCGCAAGGTTTTCCAGCAAGCGCTCGTAGCCTTTGCTGTCCACCGGCTCGCTGCCACCCAGCGCATCCAGCTCGGCCAGCCGCACCGGCAGCCCTGCGGTCAGCGTTTCAGCCAGCCGTGGACGCAGCGGCGGCTCGCTGAACACGCAGGTCTTGCCCACTTCCTGCAAGCGCTTGCGCATCGCCGCCACGTGTTGAGCACCCGGCTGCACTTCCGAAGCCACGCTGAACACGCCGGTGTGCTTGAGCCCGTAAGCCGCTTCGAAGTAATCGAACGCCTCGTGGAAGACGAAGTAGGGCTTGTCGGCAATGCCCGCCACACGGGTCTTGATGCGCTGATCAAGTGCATCCAGGCGCGCATTGAAGGCGTTCAGATTGCTCTGATAATGCGCCGCATTGGCCGGGTCGAGCTTGCTCAGGTCGGCCGCCATCTGCCCGGCAATTACCCGTGCATTGACCGACGACAGCCACAGGTGCGCGTCCAGGCTACCCGGGCGGTGGTCATGATCATGCTCGTCATGGTCAGCTTCATCCTGACCGGCCTCATCATGGGAATGGCTGTCCTCACCAAAATGACGCAGCTGCATGCCCTTCAGCGACTGCACTGCCACGGTCTGCTTGCTGCGGCTGCCGAGCACCCGCGGCAAGAAGCTCTCCATGTCCGGGCCGATCCAGTACAGCAGGTCGGCATCGGCCACGCGCCGTACGTCGGACGGACGCAGCGCATAGTGGTGCGGCGAGGCACCCGGCGGCAGCAGCACTTCAGGGCTGCCGACACCGTCCTGAACGGCCGCAGCGATCTGCTGCAGCGGTTTGATACTGGTCAGCACACGCACGTCGGCATGGGCCGAGCAGGCGAGCAAAGCGACAAAAAGCACAAGGAAACGGGGCACGGTGAATACTCGACGTGTCAGAAACAGGTAACATAATAACGTCTCCATTAAGAACCGTCGCCGCCCATGTCGATTACCCCGCTGGCTCACCGTCCCCACGACCACTCCCATTGCGTGCACAGTGCGCTGGCTGAAGCCGACGCCATCTGCGTGCGTCAGGGCCTGCGTTTGACTGCCCTGCGCAAGCGGGTGCTGGAGCTGGTGTGGCAGAGCCACAAGCCGCTGGGTGCCTACGATATTCTTGCCGTGCTGAGCGAGCAGGATGGCCGCCGCGCGGCGCCGCCTACCGTTTATCGGGCGCTGGACTTCCTCCTCGAGAACGGTCTGGTGCACCGCATCGCCTCGCTCAACGCCTTCATCGGCTGCAGCCACCCGGAACACGCCCATCAGGGCCAGTTCCTGATCTGCCGCGAGTGCCATATCGCCATCGAGCTTGAACAGGACAGCATCAGCGGCGCGATCATCGCCAGCGCCAACGCGGTCGGCTTCAAGGTTGAAACCCAGACCGTGGAAGTGGTCGGCCTGTGCGGCAACTGCCGAGGCGCGGCATGAGCGACGCCCTGATCCGCCTTGAGCAAGTCGGCGTCAGCTTTGCTGGCGAAGCCGTACTGGACAACATCGACCTAGCGGTTGCGCCAGGCCAGATCGTCACGCTGATCGGCCCCAACGGTGCTGGCAAGACCACCCTGGTGCGGGCCGTGCTCGGCCTGCTCAAGCCGCATCGTGGCAGCGTCTGGCGCAAGCCCAAGCTGCGTATCGGCTACATGCCGCAAAAGATCCAGGTCGACCCGACGCTGCCACTGTCGGTACTGCGCTTCCTGCGTTTGGTGCCTGGGGTAGACCGCGGCGCAGCTTTGGCGGCATTGCAGGAAGTCGGTGCGGAGCAGGTTATCGACAGCCCGCTACAGACTGTTTCCGGCGGAGAGATGCAACGCGTGCTGCTGGCCCGAGCCCTGCTGCGCAAGCCGCAATTGCTGGTGCTCGATGAACCGGTACAAGGCGTCGATGTGGCGGGGCAGTCCGAGCTGTACAGTTTGATCACACGCCTGCGCGACCGTTACGGCTGCGGCGTGCTGATGGTCTCCCACGACTTGCACCTAGTCATGAGCACCACCGATCAGGTGGTCTGCCTGAACCGCCATGTGTGCTGCTCCGGCCACCCCGAGCAGGTCAGCGGCGACCCGGCCTTTGTTGAGCTGTTCGGCCAGAACGCCCCGAGCCTGGCCATCTATCACCATCACCACGACCACAGCCACGACCTGCACGGCGCAGTTGTCACCCCTGGCGCCCATGTTCACGGAGAGCACTGCAAGCATGGCTGATTTTCTTCTTTACGCCCTGCTGGCCGGTTTGTCCCTGGCAGTTGTTGCAGGTCCGCTGGGCTCATTCGTGGTCTGGCGGCGGATGGCCTATTTTGGCGACACGTTGTCGCACGCGGCCTTGCTCGGCGTTGCCTTGGGCTTCGTGCTGGATGTCAGCCCGGCGTTGGCGGTAACCGTCGGCTGCCTGCTGCTGGCGATCTTGCTGGTGACGCTGCAGCAGCGCCAGCCGCTGGCGTCGGATACGCTGCTGGGGATTCTTGCTCCAAGCACCTTGTCGCTGGGCCTGGTGGTGCTGAGTTTCATGCACGACGTGCGCATCGACCTGATGGCCTATCTGTTTGGCGACTTGCTGGCGATCAGCCCAACGGACCTGGGCTGGATCATCGGCGGCAGTGCAGCCGTGCTGCTGTTGCTCGCCGCGCTCTGGCGCCCACTGCTGGCAGTGACCGTACATGAAGAGCTGGCCACCGTCGAAGGCCTGCCGGTAGCGGCGCTGCGCCTGACCCTGATGCTGCTCATCGCCGTGGTGATTGCGGTGGCGATGAAGATCGTCGGCGTGCTGCTGATCACCTCGCTGCTGATCATCCCGGCCGCCGCCGCCCAGCGCCATGCGCGCTCGCCCGAGCAGATGGCGCTGGGTGCCAGCCTGCTTGGTGTGGTGGCGGTATGTGGCGGGCTGGCAATGTCCTGGTTCAAGGACACGCCGGCCGGGCCATCGATCGTGGTCTGCGCGGCAGTGCTATTCTTGCTGAGCCTGGCCCTGCCCAAACGCTGAGACACGGGTCGCACTTTGGCGCATCTTGCAACCAATGCGCGGGTAAAGGGTCTGTAAGACTTGTTTTCGAGCGTGCGCACCTGGGTGTAGACTTGCTCGCTTTTTGCGCAAATAGAGAGTCGCAGGAATGAAGCCGTTCGCCTCCCGTTATCTGCTTGTTGCCGTGTTGTCGCTGGGCCTGGCCGCGTGTGCCAGCGCCCCGGTCGAACAGCCGAGCGTGCCTGCCCAGGCCGACCCATGGGCCGAGCTGCAGCAGAACATCGCCAGCAACGAACTGGCCACCGCTGAAGATCAACTGACCGCCCTGCAAGCCCAGGCGCCGCAAGACCCGCGCGTGGAGCAGCACCAGCGCCAGCTCGCCGAAGCCTACTTGCAGCGCAGCCAGATCGTCCTGCAAAAGGGTGACGTGAATGCCGCCGCGACCGCGCTGGCGCGGGCCCGGGCATTGATGCCGCAAGCGCCGGCGCTGGCCGCCGGGGATGCCGTGGCCCATGCGCGCAAAGCCGAGCTGGACCGTGCCGAAGCTGCCTTGAAGGCCGCTGAAGCCAAGCCCAAGGCGCGCGTGATCGACCCCACCGCACCGAGCACCGTGATCGCCCTGAAAACCACAGACAGCCGCGCCCTGCGCCGGCAGCTGGATGACATCGCCGCAGACGTGGTCAGTTATCAGTGTGAAGTGGTCTTCCAGGTGCCACGCAAGGACGACGCGCCGTGGCTGAAAACGCTGCTGGGCAAGCGCGTACACAAGCTCGACAGTAGCTATGAGCTCAACCAGCGCCATGAAATCCAGCGCTCATTGCCCGCTCAGGTCGTGCTGGTACCGCATCAGCGTTGAAATAAAACCCCGGCAGGCGAGCCTGCCGGGGTGATCGATCAAGCCGGAATGGCTTCTGCAGCAGCTTCGCGCTCCCACACCCGGTGCGCTTCGACCGCTTTGACGAAGGCATCGATCGCCTTCTGATCATTGCCCAGCAACAAGCCCTTGTCTTCGGCCAGGCCGAGTTTGCCGACCAGCGCCTTGCCGTCTTTGGCAAAGGCGATGGCCTTCAGGTGCTTGTACGCTTCCAGCAGGAAGTGCTTGGCCAAACCGCTCTGCCCCAGCGCATCAATTGCGGCCTTGCCGGCCGGCACCAGCACACCATCGAACATGATCGACGGCATGCCTTCCATCGACGCATCTACCGCCAGGCTGGAACCATCGGCCGCTTTTACTGGCGCCGAGGTTGGGCCCAGCAGCATTGGCCTGGCGCTGTGCGCCTCAAGTGCCTTGACCAGACGATCGACGTCCGCCGCATCCACACCGTCAGCCAGCAGCAGGGCAATCTTGCGACCCTTGATACCCACGCTGCCCGGGTGATTGAGCTGGCTCAGCGCTGGCGACTCGGCCAGGCTCGAGCCTTTGACCTGCACGGTGCCTTTGCTCGGCGCCGGCAGACCCAGGTTGGCCGCTACTGCCGCAGCCAGCTTCAGGTCGATATTGGCGAGGATCTCGTTGACCTGACGGGCACGGATGTATTCCCGCTCGACCTTGCCCAGCTCAAAGCTGTAGGCCTTGATGATGTGCTGCTGCTCGTTCGGGCTCATGCTGTGGAAGAACAGGCGCGCCTGCGAGAAGTGATCGCCGAACGACTCGCTGCGCTCGCGAACCTTGCGTGCATCGATCCGCTCCTGATAGCTGTCGAAGCCACCGTCTTCAGCTGCCGCCGGGGTTTCCTTCGGCCAGCCGCCATCGATGCTGTTCGGCTCGTACGAGGCACGGCCCTTGTTGATTTCCATGCGGTGCATGCCATCGCGCTGGCCGTTATGGTTGTGCGCAACCGGACGGTTGATCGGGATCTCATGGAAATTCGGGCCACCGAGGCGGCTGATCTGCGTATCGGTGTAGGAGAACAGGCGGCCCTGCAGCAGCGGATCGTTGGTGAAGTCGATACCCGGCACGATATGGCCAGGGCAGAAGGCGATCTGCTCGACCTCGGCGAAGAAGTTGTCCGGGTTGCGGTTGAGCACCATCTTGCCCAACGGCGTCACCGGCACCAGCTCTTCGGGGATGATCTTGGTCGGGTCGAGCAGGTCGAAGTCGAACTTGTGCTCGTCGGCCTCAGGCACGATCTGCACGCCCAGTTCCCACTCAGGGTAGTCGCCGGTTTCAATCGCTTCGGAAAGGTCGCGACGATGGAAATCGGTGTCCTTGCCGGCCAGCTTCTGCGCCTCGTCCCACAGCACCGAGTGCACGCCTTGCTTCGGCTTCCAGTGAAACTTGACGAAGCTGGCCACGCCTTCGGCGTTGATCAGGCGGAAGGTATGCACGCCAAAGCCTTCCATCATCCGCAGGCTGCGCGGTATAGCCCGGTCGGACATCGCCCAGATGACCATGTGCGCCGACTCCGGCACCAGCGAGACGAAGTCCCAGAAGGTGTCATGAGCCGAACCGCCGGTGGGCATTTCATTGTGGGGCTCAGGTTTCACCGCATGAACGAAGTCGGGGAACTTGATCGCGTCCTGAATGAAGAACACCGGCATGTTGTTGCCGACCAGGTCGAAATTGCCTTCGTCGGTGTAGAACTTCACGGCGAAGCCGCGCACGTCGCGCACCGTGTCACCGGAGCCGCGGGGGCCCTGCACGGTGGAGAAGCGCACGAACACCGGAGTGATTTTCTCCGGGTCCTGGAGGAAACCGGCCTTGGTCAGCTCGGCATGCTTGCCGTAGCTCTGGAAGTAACCATGGGCGCCAGTGCCACGGGCATGGACGATGCGCTCGGGGATGCGCTCATGGTCAAAGTGGGTGATTTTTTCACGCATGATGAAATCTTCGAGCAACGACGGCCCGCGCGCACCCGCCTTGAGGGTGTTCTGGTTGTCAGCGATCTTGACGCCCTGATTGGTCCGCAGCGCCTCGCCGGTAGCGTCGCTACGGTAGGCTTCCAGACTCTGCAGTTTGGCGTTGGTGTTGGCACGGTCCGGGGTGTCGGTACCGGCCATCTCACTCTGTTTCGGGGTATCCGGGTGCTTGCGCGACATGTCGGCTGTCCTCATCGGTCTTCAGGGCGGCCCATTCGGGCTCGTTAGCTAGTGACTGATGGCCGTGCGCATGCGTTCAATTCCATTGCCGACTGTCGCGTTATACCGGTTGGATTGGACCAATACGAAATAAATGCTAAGAAGACCCAGGGGAAAAGGCTAAAATGCGCCCCCCGGCTTACCGCCAGACCCTATTTCCATTGCGCCCCACAAGGTTCGCTCAGTGATCGAGTTTCAACATGTGCACAAGACCTACCGCGTCGCCGGTAGGGACATCCCGGCCCTGAACCCGACCAGCCTGACCATTGAAAATGGCCAGGTGTTCGGCCTGATCGGCCACTCCGGCGCTGGCAAGAGCACCTTGCTGCGCCTGATCAACCGCCTCGAAGCGCCCAGCGGTGGCAAGATCATCGTCGACGGCGAAGACGTCACCGGCTTCGATGCCAACCAGCTGCGGCGCTTCCGCCAGCAGGTCGGGATGATCTTCCAGCACTTCAACCTGCTGGCCTCCAAGACCGTCGCCGACAACGTTGCGTTGCCGCTGACCTTGGCCGGTGAGCTGTCGCGCAGCGAAATCGACCAGCGTGTCACCGAGCTGCTGGCGCGGGTCGGCCTGTCCGATCACGCCAAAAAATATCCGGCGCAGCTCTCCGGCGGGCAGAAGCAACGTGTCGGCATTGCCCGCGCGCTGTCGACCCGGCCGAAGATTCTGCTGTGCGACGAGGCCACCAGCGCCCTCGACCCGCAGACCACCGCCTCGGTCCTGCAACTGTTAGCCGAGATCAACCGCGAGCTGAAGCTGACCATCGTCCTGATCACCCATGAAATGGACGTGATCCGTCGGGTCTGCGACCGCGTGGCGGTGATGGACGCCGGCCTGATCGTCGAGCAAGGCAGTGTTGCCGAGGTGTTCCTGCACCCGCAGCACCCGACCACCAAGCGTTTTGTCCAAGAGGACGAGCAAGTCGACGAAGGCGAACAGCGCGACGACTTTGCCCATGTGCCTGGCCGGATCGTGCGCCTGACCTTCCAGGGCGATGCCACCTACGCACCGCTGCTCGGCACTGTCGCCCGGGAAACCGGGGTCGACTACAGCATCCTCGCCGGGCGTATCGACCGCATCAAGGACGTGCCTTACGGGCAATTGACCCTGGCCGTTACCGGCGGCGACATGCAAGCCGCGTTCGACCGTTTCAGCGCAGCTGATGTGCATATGGAGGTACTGCGTTGATGGACGCTTTGAATTTCTTCGCCAATGTCGACTGGGCCGAAATCTGGCTGGCGACCATCGACACCATGATCATGCTGTTCGGCTCGCTGTTCTTCACCGTGCTGCTGGGCCTGCCGCTGGGTGTGCTGCTGTTCCTGTGCGGACCGCGGCAGATGTTCGAACAGAAGGGCCTGTACGCGCTGCTGTCGCTGGTGGTTAATATCCTGCGCTCGCTGCCGTTCATCATCCTGCTGATCGTGATGATCCCATTCACCGTACTGATCACCGGCACCTCGCTGGGCGTCGCCGGGGCCATCCCGCCACTGGTGGTCGGCGCCACGCCGTTCTTCGCCCGCCTGGTCGAGACGGCGCTGCGTGAAGTTGACCGCGGCATCATCGAAGCGACCCAGTCGATGGGCGCGACCACCCGCCAGATCATCACCAACGCACTGCTGCCCGAGGCGCGCCCGGGCATCTTCGCGGCGATTACGGTGACCGCAATCACCCTGGTGTCGTATACCGCCATGGCCGGTGTGGTCGGTGCTGGTGGCCTCGGCGACCTGGCGATCCGCTTTGGTTATCAGCGCTTCCAGACCGATGTAATGGTGGTCACCGTGGTGATGTTGCTGATCCTGGTTCAAGTTCTGCAAAGCGTCGGCGACAAACTGGTCGTGCATTTTTCCCGTAAGTAACCCCAATGGGGTCGGCAAGGCCGACCCGTTCGGGGGCCGTCGCGGCCCTCACAAGGAGTGTTTGATGAAAAAACTGCTTGCTGTTGTTGCCGCTGTGGCGGCTTTTTCGGCGCACGCTGCCGAGACCATCACCGTCGCTGCAAGCCCGGTGCCGCACGCCGAGATCCTCGAGTTCGTCAAACCCGTGCTGGCTAAAGAAGGCGTCGACCTCAAGGTCAAGGTCTTCACCGACTACGTGCAGCCAAACGTACAGGTTGCCGAGAAGCGCCTGGATGCCAACTTCTTCCAGCACCAGCCCTACCTGGATGAGTTCAACAAGGCCAAAGGCACCAACCTGGTCAGCGTTGCCGGCGTGCACCTGGAACCACTGGGCGCTTACTCGAGCAAGCTGAAGAAGCTCGACGAGCTGCCGGCCGGCGCTACCGTGGTCATCCCCAACGATGCTACCAACGGCGGCCGCGCGTTGTTGCTGCTGGACAAGGCCGGTGTGATCAGCCTGAAGGACAAGAGCAACATCTTGTCGACTGTGAAAGACATCACCACCAACACCAAGAACCTCAAGTTCCGCGAGCTGGAAGCGGCCACCATCCCGCGTGTGCTGACTCAGGTCGATCTGGCCCTGATCAATACCAACTACGCGCTGGAAGCCAAGCTTGCTCCGTCCAAGGATGCCCTGGTGATCGAAGGCAGCGACTCGCCTTACGTCAACATCCTGGTGGCACGCCCGGACAACAAGGACTCGGACGCAATGAAGAAGCTGGTTGCAGCGCTGCATTCGCCTGAAGTCAAAGCGTTCATCACCGAGAAGTACAAAGGCGCGGTACTGCCGGCGTTCTAAGCTTTAGATCTGCGTGTCCTTTTCGCGGGCAAGCCCGCTCCCACAGGGTTCGATATGTTCCTTGTGGGAGCGGGCTTGCCCGCGAAGCTTTTGAGCGGGCTAAAACTGCCAGCATTTTTGGGGTGCAGCCCATCACCCTGTGGGAGCGGGCTTGCCGGAACGCCGGACCGCCGCGAAGCTTTTGCGGCCAACTCAGTCGCGCTTGACCAGCCCCGGTAGTTGCGCCAGCAGCTTCTGGTTGTTGAACGGCGCGCGGATAAAGCCGCGCTGGCGCCCATCGGGCCCGACCACAGCCAGGTTGCCGCTGTGATCGACGGTGTAGCCAGGCTTGCTGGTGTCAGCAGGGATAAACGGAATGCTCAGGGCATTGGCCAGCTTCTGGGTGTCCTCGATCGAGCCGGCCAGGCCGACGAAATCCTTGTCGAAGTAGCCCAGGTACTGCTTCAGCTGAGTGGCGGTATCGCGGTGCGGATCGACGCTGACCAGCACCACTTGCAAACGCTCCAAGGCTTCCTTGGGTAGTTCGCTCTTGACCTGGCGCAGCTGCGCCAGGGTGGTCGGGCAGATGTCCGGGCAGTAGGTGTAGCCGAAGAACAGCAACGACCATTTGCCCTTGAGCTGATCGAGCTCGAGCGGCTGGCCGTTCTGGTCGGTCATGCTCACCGCCGGCACGCTGCGGCTCTGCGGCAGCAGGATGATGCCGGCATCGATCAGTTCAGCTGGGTTGGCCTCGCTGCGGCCGTTGAGCACCTTGTTGACGGTCAGGCCGAGGATCAAGGCAACCACGGCAACGAGAATGAAGACGGTTTTCTGGGTTCGGGTCATAGATTCAGCATCAACAGATAGTGGTCAACGAGCAGGGCGATGAACAGGGCGAACAGGTACCCGATAGAGTACTTGAAGGTCTTGATCGCCGCGTGCGGCCGGGTGCCACGGTACAGCACCCAAGCCCAGCGGACAAAACCCAGCCCCAGCAGCAGCGCACAGGCCAGATACAGCAGGCCGCTCATGTGGATGGCGAACGGCAGCAGACTTGCCGCCAGCAGCACCCAGGTATACAGCAGGATATGCAGCTTGGTGTAGGCCTCACCATGGGTCACCGGCAGCATCGGGATCGCTGCCTTGGCGTATTCCTCCTTGCGGTGGATGGCCAGCGCCCAGAAGTGCGGCGGCGTCCAGGCGAAGATGATCAGCACCAGCAACAACGGCTCGGCGGTGATCTGCCCGGTCACTGCAACCCAACCGAGCAACGGCGGCGCGGCCCCGGCCAGGCCACCGATAACGATATTCTGCGGTGTCGCACGCTTGAGAAAACCGGTGTAGAGCACCGCATAACCGAGCAGTGAAGCCAGGGTCAGCCAGGCTGTCAGGGCGTTGGTGAACACCAGCAGCACGCTCATGCCGAGCACCGCCAGAAGCAAGGCAAAGGCCAGCGCTGCCATGGGCGCGATCCTGCCATCGGCCAAAGGCCGCTTATGGGTGCGCGCCATCAATCCATCAATACGCCGGTCGACCACATGGTTGACCGCAGCCGCAGCGCCAGCGCACAGGCCGATGCCCAGGTTGCCGAACAGCAACACCGTCCACGGCACGCCCGCACGGGTCGCGAGAAACATCCCGACCAGCGCGGTGATCAGCATCAACAGCACCACCTTGGGCTTGGTCAGCTCGACATAATCGCGCCAGCTGGCCTGCTGCCGCGGCGTGCTCAGAACCGTCGCCATGCGTCACTCCTCATCGGTACATGTGCCCCGGCCACGCGGGTCAAGCGCCAGCCATGGCCGACGCGGACCTTGTCGACCACGCGAATGCGGTAATTCACCAACACCATGCACAGCAACAGCGCAGCACCACCGGCGTTGTGCGCCACCGCGACGGCCAGCGGCAGGTGCAGCAGGACATTGCTGATGCCAAGGCTGATCTGCACCGCCAGCGCCAGCATGACCAGCCCGGCCAGGGCGCGCAAACCATTGCGGTAGAGCTTGTGGCTGAGCAGCAACAGTACGGTCGTGACCAGTAGTGCACCCAGCCGATGGCTGATATGAATCGCCGTGCGTGCGTCACTGTCGAGCTGGCCACCGAGGTAATTGGGGCCGACATGCTGAGTCAGGTGAAAGCCATTGCTGAAGTCAGCCCCAGGCCACCACTGGCCATGGCAAGTCGGCAGGTCGATGCAGGCGACGGCGGCATAGTTGGCACTGACCCAACCGCCCAGAGCGACTTGGCCAATCACGGTCAGCAGCCCCAGCGCGGCGACTCGGCGCAGGCTCAACGGCAGTTTCGGCAATGGCGCAAAGGCCCGGGATAGACGCAGTGATAGCAGCAACAGCAGGCTCAACGTAGTGAAGCCGCCAAGCAGGTGCGCCGTGACCACCTGCGGCCACAGCTTCAAGGTCACCGTCCACATACCAAACGCCGCTTGTGCCAGCACCACCCCCAGCAACAGCAGTGGCAGACGGTAGGGCTGGCCGTCACGGGCGTGCCGGCGCAGCGCCTGCAACGCCAGCCAGGCAATCACCAGCGCCAGGCCACCGGCAAAGTAGCGATGGACCATCTCGGCCCAGCCCTTGGCTGCTTCAACGGGATGCTCAGGGAAGTGCAGCTCGGCATGGGCCAGCTGCGCGTCGCTTTTGGGCACGCTGATAAAGCCGTAGCAACCGGGCCAGTCCGGGCAGCCGAGACCAGCATGGGTCAGCCGGGTATAGGCGCCCAGCAGTACCACCACCAGCGCCAGCAAGGTTGCGAATACAGCGAGGCGATAGCCGGGTCTGGCCATGGCAGAGCTCCTATCCGATGTTGGACAGCTTGAGCAGATGACGCAGGTCGTCGAGCACGTGCTTGCCCTTGACCGTGGCGTCGTAGCGCAGCACCAGGTTGCCGTGCGGGTCGACGATCCACAGTTGCGGCCCCGGCTCGTTGACGTGCTCGCCGTAGCGCTGCAGGTCCAGCGGATAACGCTGCAACTGCGGGTACTCGCGGGTGAGCAGCTGCTGGTAATCGCTGCTCAGTGGCTGCGCAGCCGCCAGCGCATGGCTGGCGCGGCTGGCATCGCGGCCCAGGCCGATCTGGATCTGCCGCGCCAGGTACACAAGGTTCTGACAGGGCTGATCACACGCCGCCGGTACGCTGACCAGCAGTTGCCAGCGCTGCTCCTGCGCCGGGATACCAATGTCGGCCCGGCTCAGGCCGTTGCCGATCATTGCACCGTGATAACTGCGGCCGTCCGGCACCCAGAACTTGAACTTGTACATGCTGGTGGCAAGGATCATCGGGCCGAGGGTGACCAGCAAGATCAGCAACAGCTGCCAGCGTCCGCGGCTGCGGGGCTTGCGGCCTTCAGGCACGTCCAGTGGACTCGTGGCGGCGCTCATGGTGATGCTCCTTGTTGTTATGCCAGCCGAAGTACAGGTACAGCAGCACCAATGCCGCCGCCAGGGCGAACCACTGCACGGCGTAGCCCAGGTGCTTTTCCGGGCCCATGGCGACTATCGGCCAGTCCAGCCGGTAGCTGGCTGGCCCGCCGAGCAGGCGCAGTTCGTGGCCATAACCGTCACGCCCCAACTGCTGCCAGAGCGCAGCGGGGTCGATTGCAGTGAGCAAGTGCGGCCACTGCCCGCCGACCGGGTCCGGGTGCAGTTGGAAGGCCGCGCCGGGGGCGATGTAGACCGACGCCTGCAGCGCCAGCGTTTGCGAAGGGGTATCGAAGCGCGCCGGCACACGCCGATCGGGCCAGGGCAGCCAGCCGCGATTGATCAGCAGCCAGTGGCCGCTGGCCTGATCGAGAAACGGTTGCAGCAGCTCGACGCCGACCTGGCCGTCGCGCAGGCGGTTGTCCAGCAGCAGGCTGTGATTGGCGTCAAAGTGGCCAAACAGCTGCACCCGATGAAAAGCCGGATCGGCCAGCGACTGCAGCTCGGCCAGCGCCAGCGGCGCTTCGACCTGGCGTTCGGCGTAGGTCGCCAGCAGTTCGCGCTTCTGCTCGGCGCGGCTCAGTTGCCAGCAACCCAGCGCGATCAACCCCGGCAGCAGTGCAAGCACCACCAGAGTCGGCACCAGCCCGGGGCGAAACGGCTTCACCTTGGGCCACGCTGTGCGAACGCTATACTTGCCTGCATCACCAAGCCCCCCCGGGGAGTGTCGCCATGCTCAAGGCCGCCATTGTTTTGCTGTTGTTGGCCACTGTTGCCAGCCTGTTCAGTGGCCTGGTGTTTCTGGTCAAGGACGACCAAGACTCGACCCGCCTGCTCAAGGCCCTGACCGTGCGCGTCAGCCTCGCAGCGCTGACCATCGGCCTGATCGCCTGGGGCTTCATGAGCGGGCAACTGGTCTCCCACGCGCCCTTCTGACCTGCACCCAGGCTGCCTGTGTAGGAGCGGCCTTGTGTCGCGATAGGGCCGCAAAGCGGCCCCCTCTACAGGCCACCACGTTCTTTCAGGCCAACCGCATGCGCCGATACTGGGGCCGCTTTGCGGCCCTATCGCGACACAAGGCTGCTCCTACAAAGTCCGCGCTAGCTGCTACAGCACATAAACAAAGACAAACAACCCAACCCAAACCACGTCGACAAAATGCCAATACCAACTGGCCGCCTCGAAACCGAAATGCTGGTTGGCATCAAAATGCCCGCGCAGCACGCGCACGAACATCACGATCAAGATCACCGTCCCCAAGGTCACATGCGCGCCGTGGAACCCGGTCAGCATGAAGAACGTCGCACCATAGATCCCCGAGCCCAACGTCAGCCCCAGATGCACATAAGCTTCGTAGTACTCGTAGGCCTGCAATGCCAGAAACGACAGCCCCAGCAGGATGGTCAGTCCCAGCCACAACTTCAGCGGCCCGCGATGGCCTTTGCGTAATGCGTGGTGGGCGATGGTGATGGTCACACTCGAGCTGACCAGCAGCAGGGTGTTGATCAACGGCAGGTGCCAAGGGTCGATGACATCCTTGGGCGGCGGAAACAGCTTCGGGTCCGGCGTATGCAACAACGGCCAGGCAAACTCGAAGTTCGGCCAGAGCATGTGCGCCACACCCTTGGCGCCGTCACCGCCCAACCACGGCCCGGCCAGCACGCGCACATAAAATAGCGCGCCAAAGAAAGCCAGAAAGAACATCACCTCGGAGAAGATGAACCAGCCCATACCCCAGCGGAACGAGCGGTTCATTTGCGCGCTGTACAGCCCCGCTTTGTTCTCCCTGATCACCGCACCGAACCAGCCGAACAGCATGTAGGCCAGGCACAGCGCTCCGAAGAAGAAGATCAGCGGCCCGTGCGAATCCGGGTGGCCGGCTTTCAGATCATTGAACCAGGTGCCCAAGCCGAACACCGTGACGAACATGCCGATGGTGGCGATGATCGGCCATTTGCTCTGCGCCGGGACGTAGTAGTGATCGTGATGTGCCATTGCTGTTCTCCTTCCCTCAGCGGGCGCGCTGGACGCCCTCGGTGCTCAACTGGGCAACCGGCGGGTGGCGAGCGGTGATGTCGAACAAGGTGTAGGCCAGAGTCAGGTGCTTGACGTTGCCCGGCAGGTCGCGGTCGACGATGAACCGCACCGGCATCTCGATGCGCTCACCCGGCTGCAGCACCTGCTGGGTAAAGCAGAAGCATTCGGTCTTGTGGAAATACGCCGCCGCCTCGGCCGGAGTGATGCTCGGTACCGCCTGAGCGCTCATCGGCTTGTCGGTCGGGTTGTGCGCCACAAAGATCATCTGGTTGACCGCGCCCGGGTTGACCTCGACCTGGTCGGCACTCGAGTAGAAGTCCCAGCTCATGTCGCCGGCATTGGTCGACATGAACTGCACCCGCACCGTGCGCGAAGGGTCGCTGATCTGGCTGCCTTCATATTGCCCGCCGGTCTTGCCATTGATGCCGAACGCCTTGCACATCACGTCGTACAGCGGCACCAAGGCAAAGCCGAAGGCAAACATCACCACCGTCAGCAGCAGCAGGCGGCGCACCAGGCGTTTGAGTGGCAGGCTGGTCATGGCAGGGCCCTATTTCACTTCTGGCGGCGTCTGGAAGGTGTGGTACGGCGCCGGCGATGGCACCGACCACTCCAGCCCTTCGGCGCCATCCCACGGTTTGGCCGGCGCTGGCCGGCCTCCACGGATGGTCTTGATGACGATGAACAGGAAGAAGATCTGCGTAGCGCCGAACAGGAATGCGCCAATCGACGAGACCATGTTGAAGTCAGCGAACTGCAGGTTGTAATCGGGGATGCGCCGGGGCATGCCGGCCAGGCCAACGAAGTGCATTGGGAAGAAGGCCAGGTTCATGCCGATGAAGGACAGCCAGAAGTGCAGCTTGCCGAGGGTTTCGTCGTACATGTGGCCAGTCCATTTCGGCAGCCAGTAGTAGGCCGACGCGAAGATGCCAAAGATCGCCCCAGGCACCAGCACATAGTGGAAGTGCGCCACCACGAAGTAGGTGTCGTGGTACTGGAAGTCCGCCGGGGCAATCGCCAGCATCAGCCCCGAGAAACCGCCGATGGTGAACAGGATGACAAAGGCGATGGCGAACAGCATCGGTGTCTCGAAGGTCAGCGAGCCTTCCCACATGGTGCTGACCCAGTTGAACACCTTGACCCCGGTCGGCACCGCAATCAGCATCGTCGCGTACATGAAGAACAGCTCGCCCACCACCGGGATGCCGACCACGAACATGTGGTGCGCCCAGACAATGAACGACAGAAACGCGATCGCCCCGGTGGCGTACACCATCGAGGTGTAGCCAAACAGCGGCTTGCGCGAAAACGCCGGGATGATCGAGCTGACCGCGCCGAACGCCGGCAGGATCATGATGTACACCTCGGGGTGGCCGAAGAACCAGAACACATGCTGGAACAACACCGGATCACCACCGCCGGCCGCGCTGAAGAAGCTGGTGCCGAAGTGAATATCCATCAGCATCATCGTCACCACCCCGGCCAGCACCGGCATCACTGCAATCAGCAGAAAGGCTGTGATCAGCCAGGTCCAGACGAACAGCGGCATTTTCATCAGGGTCATGCCCGGTGCGCGCAGGTTGAGGATGGTCGCGATCACGTTGATCGCGCCCATGATCGAGCTGACGCCCATCAGGTGGATAGCAAAGATGAAGAAGGTCACGCTGGCCGGCGCATAGGTGGTGGATAACGGCGCGTAGAAGGTCCAGCCGAAGTTGGGCCCGCCACCGGCGCTGAACAGGGTCGATACCAACAGCAGAAACGCCGCCGGCAGCAGCCAGAAACTGAAGTTGTTCATCCGCGGCAGGGCCATGTCCGGGGCGCCGATCATCAACGGGATCATCCAGTTGGCCAGGCCGACAAACGCCGGCATCACCGCGCCGAATACCATGATCAGGCCGTGCATGGTGGTCATCTGGTTGAAGAAAGCCGGTTCGACGATCTGCAGCCCCGGCTGGAACAGCTCGGCGCGAATGACCATGGCGAACGAGCCGCCGAGCAGGAACATGCAGAAGCTGAACCACAGGTACATCGTGCCGATGTCCTTGTGGTTGGTGGTCAACACCCAGCGCATCAAGCCCTTGGCCGGGCCGTGGGCATGGTCGTGGCCATGCTCGTCGATCACTGCACTCATGTCCTGTCTCCTGCCAGCCACTGGCTGTGGCGCAATTTACGGCTCATTTGGCTTCTGCCTGCTTGAGCGCGATCACGTCTTGAGGCGTGACCATGTCGCCTTTGTTGTTGCCCCAGGCGTTGCGCTCATAGGTGACCACGGCGGCGATATCGACTTCCGAGAGCTGTTTGCCAAACGCGGCCATGGCCGTGCCGGGCTTGCCGTGGAAGACAATGCCCAAGTGGCCTTCGATAGGCCCGGTAGCGATTTTCGAGCCCTTGAGTGCCGGGAACATTGGCGGCAAGCCCTGGCCCTCGGCCTGGTGACAGGCGACGCAAGTGGTGTGATAGACCTTGTCGCCGCGCTCGACCAGCTCTTGCAGGGTCCATTCCTTGCTGGTCAGCTCTTTGAGCTTGGCCGCTTCGGCCTTGCGCTCGCCCAGCCAGGTGTCGTAATCGGCCTGCGACTTGACCTCGACCACCACCGGCATGAAGCCGTGGTCCTTGCCGCACAGCTCGGTGCACTGGCCGCGGTAGATGCCGGGTTTCTCGACCCGGGTCCAGGCTTCGTTGACGAAGCCGGGGATGGCGTCACGCTTGACCGCAAAGGCCGGTACCCACCAGGAGTGGATGACGTCGGCGGCTGTGACCAGAAAACGCACCTTGGCGCCCACCGGGATCACCAGCGGCTGGTCGACCTCGAGCAGGTAATGCTCGTCCTTGGGCGCCTTGTTGTTGATCTGTTCAGCGGGGGTGGCAAGGTTGCTGAAGAACTCGACATCCTGCCCCAGGTATTTGTAATGCCACTTCCACTGGTAGCCGGTGACCTGGATATCGATATCCGATTCACTGGCGTCGTAGATTTCGATCAGGGTCTTGGTGGCAGGGATGGCCATGACGATGAGGATCAGCAGCGGCACCACGGTCCACATGATCTCGACCCAGGTGTGCTCGTGGAAGTGCGCGGCCTGCTGGCCGGTGGAGCGGCGGTGGATCACCATCGACCAGAACATCGCGCCAAACACCACGATGCCGATAACGACGCAGATCCAGAAGATGATCATGTGCAGGTCGAACACTGCGTGGGAGACTTCGGTAGCCCCGGGCGCCATGTTGACGGTCCATGCGCCATGCGCCTGACCGATAACCGACCACAACAGAAGGCCCATCCAGACATGTGGATGTCGCATCATTGCGGGTTCCCCTTATCATTCTTGTAATCCCGGAGGCATAGACCTTGGGCAAGGGGGGGCGGCGGTCAAGACAGCCTGCTTCGACGACCGAGCTCCTCTGCAAACTGCAGGTGGGCCTCATCAACCAATCACGTTCAACCCGAGTATAGACAGCGCTCTAGGCCACGCAACGCGGCCTATGAAAACATCGTCACAAAGCCACAAAACCCAGCAAACCCGCGCCATTGCTGACACATGGCATAATAGTGGCATCGCTATATTCTTGAGCTCGCACACGTTTGCCTTGCTTATAACAAATGCGTCTTAGGTATCCGGTATACCGAGCTAACTTAGAGCTTTCCGTAAGTACTGTCTTCCGTTTGTCACCCAATGTCCCTGGAGTTGTCATGAACATCGCCGCTGTACGCGAGCAGATCAAACAAGCCCATCAACATGAGAGCCAGAGCGGCCAATTGAAACAGCGCCTCGAAGCGCAACTGCCGCACCTGCATCCGTCCATCCAACTCCCTGAGAAAGATGCTCAGGGCACCCTGGCGCGCTTTGTTGGCGCTTATATCGATGAGGTTCCAGAGCTACTCGAAGCTGCCCATGCGGTCGCGCTCGAAGCTGGCATCGAGTCGCAGATCAAACCGGTACTGAAGATCGCCGAAGCCTATTTCATGCAACCGCCCAGCGTCATGCAAGGGCATGTCGGCCTCGATTGCCTACTCGATGAAGCCTACCTGGCCCATCGTCTGGTCGAAGAGGTCAACGATCTGTACATCAAGCACTTCGGGCAGCCGCTGATTCCGGCGGACACCACCGTGGCCAACCTGATCGCCCATCAACTGATCGGCGAAGAGTTTGCCAACCAACTGGATGAAGTGGTGCATCACTCGGTCGACGAGATGCTCGACGACGACAGCTTCGCCCTGGAATCGGTCGAAGCCTACCGCGCCACGCTGAGCAGCCCGGCGACCGGTGAAGCCTGGAAACGCTGGCCGTGCCTGTCGCGCCAGCTGGGGGTCGAGCTCGGCCAACCGGCTTGAGCTGACGTTGTGTGAAACGGCCGGTCGCGGGCAAACCGGGACCGGCCAATACTGTTTAGGTGCAGTGCCCGCTCAGGCACCCACGCCCGCCGTGGTCCGCAGCCGCCCCTCGATCCGCCGCTTCAAGCGCCACTGCTCGATCTTCAAGCGCGAGCCCTTGGCGGCATTGCTGCGCCCCCAGTCTTCCAGCAGTTCCAGGCACGAGTGGTCGATGTAGCTCAGGTTGCCCAGCGGCACATGCAGGGTCGTGCCCGCAGGCACCTGCTCAAGTACCTGGGTCAGGGCCGGCACCTTGAGGAAGGTGGCCGCGCCGCTCAGGCGCAACTCCATATGCCCAGGCTTGGCCAGGTCGACCAGATTGATTTTCAGCCGGGCCGCCTTGAACGCCAGCTTCAACAGAGTCAAGGCAAAGCCCAGCAAGACCCCGGTCAGCAGGTCGGTGAAGATGATCGCCAGCGCTGTTGCGGCATAGGTGAACATCGGCATCCGGCCATATCGGCCAAGGCTGCGAAACGCCTTGAAATCAACCAGCTTGATCCCGGTATACACCAGCACCCCGGCCAGGCTCGCCACCGGAATCTGCTGCAGCACGCTGCTCAGCACTACCACAAAGCCCAGCAGCCAGACACCATGCAGGATCGCCGAAGCGCGAGTCTGCGCGCCGGCCTGGACGTTGGCCGAGCTGCGCACGATCACCCCGGTCATCGGCAGCGCACCGAGCACGCCGCAGAGCATGTTGCCGATGCCTTGCGCCGAAAGCTCCTTGTCGAAGTCCGAGCGCTGCCCGCTGTGCATGCGGTCTACCGCTGCAGCAGACAGCAGCGTTTCAGCACTGGCGATGAAGGCCAGGGCAAAGGCGGCGACCAGCAAGGTCGGGTCGGCCAGCTTCAGCAGGTCATCCGGGCGCAGCCAGTCGATCGCTTCGGACAGGTCCGCCGGCACCACCACGCGGTTGACCGGCAGTGCCAGCCACATGGCGATTGCGGTCATGCTTGCCACACCGAGCAGTGCGCCCGGCACAAAGCGCAGCCGCTGCGGCCGGAAGTGCTCCCAGGCCCACATCATGGCGATGGTACCCAAGCCAAGCGCACCGGCCTGCCAGCCATTCCCCGCGTTTTCCAGCGGCAGCGCTGCCAGCAGCGTTTCGGGGAAGGCCAGCAGGTTGTTCAGGCCCGAAGGCTGCGGCGCGGTGTCGAACATCACATGCACCTGCGACAGCACAATCAGCACGCCAATCCCGGCGAGCATGCCGTACACCACCGCCGGTGCTGTAACCCGAAACCAGCAGCCCAAACGAAAACGCCCGGCCAATAGCTGCAGCAAGCCCGCCAGCAGCAGAATCGGCCCAAGCATGGCCATGCCATGCTGGCGCACCAGCTCGAACACCAGCACCGCCAGGCCCGCCGCCGGGCCACTGACCTGCAGCGGCGAACCGGCAATGAAGCCGACCACGATGCCGCCGATAATGCCGGTAATCAGCCCCTTGGCAGGCGGCATGCCGGATGCGATGGCGATACCCATACAAAGGGGCAGGGCCACCAGAAACACCACCACTGAAGCCAGTAACTCTCGCGGCAACGCCGCCTTGATCTGTGTTTTGTTCACCGTATTTCGCCTTTCTAGATACATGGCCGGTCCGCTGGCCATGGGCACAATGGGCCCCTGACAGGCGCGCAGGCGCCAGCCGCCAGCGCAGATGCCGGCAACTCGGTCAGGGAAATTCAAGGCAGCCGAAGGCCGCACCGCGCCCCTTGGGGTGCGCGGTCGGCTATCAAGGTTTTGCGGGTGTCAGGGTCGCTTAGTAGCGGCCTCTCGGCGTGGCGCTCGGGATCGGCTGGCCAGCCTCCAACGGCAGGAAGCTGTCGCTGACGGCGTCATAGGCTTCGATCCGGCTGGTCTCGATGTCGTAAATCCAACCGTGGATGTGCAACTGGCCAGCGGCCAGGCGCGAAGCGACCGACGGGTGCGTGCGCAGGTGCTGCAGCTGGGCGATTACGTTTTCTTTGGTCACGACCTGCATGGTCTCGTGCTCGCTGCCGCACGAGCAGTTGTCTTCAACCACGGTGCGGGCGACTTCGGCGTGGCGCAGCCAGGCCTTTACGGTCGGCATCTTTTCCAGCGAAGCGGGGTTGAGCACCGCACGCATGGCGCCGCAGTCGGAGTGGCCACAGATGATGATGTGGTGCACACCGAGGGCCAGCACGGCGTACTCGATGGCTGTCGAAACACCACCGTTCATCTGGCCATAAGGCGGGACCACGTTACCGACGTTACGGGTCACGAACAGGTCGCCTGGCGAGCTCTGGGTGATCAGTTCGGGAACAATCCGTGAGTCGGCACAGGTAATGAACATAGCGCGTGGGGTTTGCGCTGTGGCGAGCTTCTTGAACAGCTCTTGCTGCTCTGGAAACACATCGTGATGAAACTTCAGGAAGCCGTCGACGATATGCTTAAGGGCGGCATCGGCGCTTTCGGCCGGGACAGCAGCCGGGGCGGCTTTGGATGGGTCCTTGATGGGCATGATTCATCCTCTAGACGGTGTGGGTAAGTTCCATATTACCGGTTAAAGATTCTGGCTATGCGGGGAATTAGATGACACGCACGGGCCATGAATCACAGTCGGTGTGGACTGATTTCCTACGCTACCGGGGAAAACTTAACTGAAACTTAATTTGAAGGCTCTAGAACGGGCGTTCCAGCTTCATTTGGCGGGACTTTGATAATAGCAAAAAAACATCAGAGGCCAAGGGTCATTAGTAAAAATATTGTGGAGTATTAGTTGGGCTGAAGGGTAACTGCCTGGGCTCAAAACAGTGCCATCTGCCCGCCGGGCCGACAGAACGCCGAGCACTCCAGCGTTTGCGCCTCGCGGCCGGCAAAATCCAGCCGGCGCATGGCCCGAGCAAAGCGCTGCTGCAACAATTCGGCAAACACCCCTTCACCCCTCATCCGGCTGCCGAACCGGCTGTCGTAAAGTTCGCCGCCGCGGCTCTGGCGGATCAGGCTGAGCACGTGCGCGGCGCGCTGCGGGTAATGATCCTGCAACCACTGTTCGAACAACGGCGCCACCTCCAACGGCAAACGCAACATCATGTACGCCGCACTTTGCGCTCCGGCTTCCTTGGCCGCTTCAAGCAGATGCTCCAGCTCGCTGTCGTTGATCATCGGGATCATCGGCGAGCAGAGCACGCCGACCGGAATACCCGCTGCGCGCATCACCCGGATCGCCCGCAGGCGTGCCTTGGGCGCTGCCGCACGCGGCTCGAGCACACGTTTGAGCTCATCATCGAGGGTGGTCAGGCTGATCATTACCCGCACCAGGCGCTGCTGAGCCAGCTCGGTGAGCAGGTCGAGGTCACGCAGAATCAACGAGCCTTTGGTGACGATGGTGACCGGATGGCGAAAGCGCAGCAGTACCTCCAGCAAGCGCCGGGTCAGCAACTGCTCACGCTCGATGGGCTGGTACGGGTCGGTGTTGGAGCCAAGGTTGATCGGTGCACAGACATATCCCGGCTTGCTCAGCTGTTGTTCGAGCACTTCGGCAGCGTTGGTCTTGGCAATCAGCTTGGTTTCAAAATCCAGCCCTGGGGACAAATCCCAGTAAGCATGGCTGGGCCGCGCATAGCAGTAGATGCAGCCGTGCTCGCAACCGCGATAGGGGTTGATCGAACGGTCGAAGGGCAAGTCGGGGGAGGTGTTGCGGGTGATGATGGTCTTGGCGGTTTCGCTGCGAATCTCGGTGCCCTGGGTGAGCGGCACCTCTTGATACCAGCCGTCATCCTCCGCCACCGATACGCTTGGCGCAAATCGGTTGTGAGGATTGTCGGCGGTACCACGACCGCGCACAGGAGAGACTGACATGAGCATACCCGGAGCACTGTTTTTATATACAGTATCCCGATTGCGCAGCCAATGCCATGACCGCCCGGCGCTCAGTTACTCGCTGGGCTTTTTCAACTTGGGGTTAGGGAAAAACTGCACCGTCTGCACCTTGACCGGCTCAGCCTTGACCGCCTGTTGATTGACCCGTGTGCCCAGCTCCTTGGGTACCGACAGGCCCTGCTCGTTGAGCGTATCGGTAAACCCGCAGGCGACGCACTCTCGGTGCGGTACGCCGTCTTCGCTCCACATGGTCAAGCGATCCGGCTCGCTGCACGCCGGGCAGACCGCTCCGGCGATAAAGCGTTTTTTGGTCTTGCTCACAGGCACCTCACTCATGCCGCTGCATCCTCGCTCAAGCCGCAGTGACGCAGCAGGGCATCGATCGACGGCTCGCGGCCACGGAAGTCGACAAACAGTACCATCGGCTCACGCGAACCACCGCGGGCGAGGATCGCCTCACGGAAGGCGCGGCCGGTTTCGGCATTGAGTACGCCTTCTTCTTCGAAGCGCGAGAAGGCATCAGCCGACAGCACTTCGGCCCATTTGTAGCTGTAGTAACCGGCAGCGTAACCGCCGGCAAAGATGTGCGCGAAGCTGTTCGGAAAGCGGTTGTAGGCCGGCGGACGCATCACCGTGACTTCATCACGCACGCCTTCCAGCACCTCCAGCGCGCTGCGACCGTCGCCGTGGGTGGCGTGCAGCTCGAAATCGAACAGAGAGAACTCGAGCTGGCGCACCATCATCATGCCGGACTGGAAGTTCTTCGCTGCGAGCATCTTGTCGAGCAGGTCCTGCGGCAGTGGCTCGGCGGTCTCGAAGTGGCCCGAGATCAACGCCAGGCCCTCGGGCTCCCAGCACCAGTTTTCCATGAACTGACTTGGCAGCTCGACCGCATCCCAGGCCACACCGTTGATGCCGGATACGCCGGCATGCTCGATGCGGGTCAGCAGGTGATGCAGGCCGTGGCCGAATTCGTGGAACAGAGTGGTGACTTCATCGTGGGTCAGCAGCGCCGGCTTGCCAGGAGCGGCCGGGGTGAAGTTGCACACCAGGTTGGCCACCGGGCTCTGCAGGCTGCCAGCCTCGGTACGGCGGCGGTCGCGCGCGCCGTCCATCCAGGCACCGCCACGCTTGTTGGCGCGTGCATAGAGGTCGAAGAAGAAACGCCCGACGTGCTCGCCGTTCTCCTTGATCTCGAACAGGCGCACGTCCGGATGCCAGCTGTCGAAGCCCTTGAGTTCGGCGATTTCGATGCCGTACAGGCGCTGGACGATGGCGAACAGCCCAGACAGCACCTTGTCGATCGGGAAGTAGGCACGCAGGGTTTCCTGCGAAACGCTGTAGCGCTGCTCGCGCAGCTTCTCGCCGAAGTAACCGACGTCCCAGCTGGCCAGTTCAGGGCAGCCTTGCTCGGCAGCGTAGGCCTTGAGCTGTGCCAGGTCCTGCGCGGCAAACGGCTTGCTGCGCTTGGCCAGGTCCCGCAGGAAGCTCAGCACCTGGTCGCTGGACTCGGCCATCTTGGTCGCCAGGCTCAGCTCGGCGAAGTTCGGGTAACCGAGCAGCTGCGCCAGCTCCTGACGCAGGTCGAGGATCTCGTTCATGACCGGGCCGTTGTCGAACTGGCCGGCGTTCGGGCCTTGGTCCGAAGCACGGGTGCAGTAAGCGGCGTACAGCTCCTCACGCAGGGCGCGGTCGTTGGCGTAGGTCATCACCGCGTAGTAGCTGGGGAATTCCAGGGTGATCAGCCAGCCATCGAGGCCCTTGGCTTGCGCAGCGGCAGCCATCTGCGCCTTGGCCGATTCGGTCAGGCCGGCGAGGGCGGCTTCGTCGCTGACGTGCTTGCTCCAGGCCTGGGTGGCGTCGAGCAATTGGTTGGAGAAGCGGCTGCCCTGCTCGCTGAGCTTGCTCTGCACTTCGGCATAGCGCTGCTGTTTGTCCGCCGGCAGGTCGATACCCGACAGGCGGAAGTCACGCAGGGCGTGCTCGAGGATGGTCTTTTGGGCGACGTCGAAGGTCGCCGACTCGGGGCTGTTGGCCAGGGCTTCATAGGCCTGGAACAGCTCGCGGTTCTGGCCCATCTCGGTGGAGTAGGCGCTCAAGGCCGGCAGGCACGACTCATAGGCCTCGCGCAGCTCGGCGCTGTTGCACACCGCATTGAGGTGGCTGACCGGGCTCCAGGCCGCGCCGAGGCGGTCGTTGAGTTCGTCCATCGCCAGCACCAGGCCAGCCCAGGTGGGGTGCTGGCCCTGGCTTTTGAGAATTTCAGCGATGGCTTTACGGTTGTCGGCAAGGATCTGTTCGATCGCCGGCAACACGTGTTCGGCACGGATTGCCGAGAAGGGCGGCAGATCGTAGGACTGCAGAAGCGGGTTGTTCGCACTCACGGTTTGGATACCTTGGCAGGAGAAACATGGGACCATCTTAATTACAATCGACGCCGTCCGCAGCAGGCAGCCCGCCTATTGGCATTCAAGAGAGGCGCTATCATGGCCATTCGTAGCTTTCAGCAACACACTCCGATAGTTGGACCCCGGGCCTTTGTCGACCGTTCGGCGGTGGTGCTGGGCGACGTGCAGATCGGCGAGGACAGCTCGGTATGGCCGCTGACCGTGGTGCGCGGCGACATGCACCGCATCCGCATCGGTGCGCGCACCAGCGTGCAGGACGGCAGCGTGCTGCACATCACCCATGCCGGCCCATTCAACCCGGACGGTTTCCCACTGATCATCGGCGACGAGGTGACCATCGGTCACAAAGTCATGCTGCATGGCTGCACCCTGGGCAATCGCATCCTGGTCGGCATGGGCAGCACCATCATGGATGGCGCGGTGGTCGAGGACGAAGTGATCATCGGCGCCGGCAGCCTGGTGCCGCCGGGCAAGCGCCTGCAAAGCGGTTACCTGTATGTCGGCAGCCCGGTCAAACAGGCGCGGGCACTGACTGACAAGGAGCGGGCGTTTTTCCCGTACAGTGCCGCCAACTACGTCAAGCTCAAGGACCTGCACCTAGCCGAAGGCTACGACCGCCCGGAATGACGCCTTCGCGGCGCCCATCCGCACAACCGAGAGACTCCATGCACCAGCAGACCATTCTTTTCGACCTGGACGGCACCCTGACCGACCCGCGTCTGGGCATTACCCGTTCGATCCAGTACGCCCTGGCCAAACTGGGCATCGACGAGCCGGACCTGGCCCGCCTCGAACACTTCATCGGCCCGCCCTTGCTGCAGGCCTTCATGCAGTTCTACGAGTTCGACGAGGCCAAGGCCTGGCAGGCGGTGAACTTCTACCGCGAGCGCTTCAAGGTCACCGGGCTCTATGAAAACAGCGTGTATGCCGGCGTGCCCGAGCTGCTCCAAGCGCTCAACGAGCAAGGCCGCACGCTGTATGTAGCCACCTCGAAGCCGTGGGAATTTGCCCGCGAGATTGCCCGCCACTTCGCCTTCGACCATCACTTCAAAGTGATATACGGCAGCGAGCTGGATGGCACCCGGACCAACAAGGTCGAGCTGATCGCCCACCTGCTCGAGCAGGAAGGCCTCGACCCGGCGCATACCCTGATGATCGGTGACCGCAAGCACGACCTGATCGGCGCGCGCAGCAACGGCGTGCAGGCCGTGGCGGTGGGCTACGGCTTCGGCAGCCGCGAAGAGCTGACGGCAGAAGCGCCAGCCTTCCATTTCGACACGCTGGCTGAACTGCATCAGGCGTTTATCAGGGCCTGACTGGCTTCGCCGACGGCTGCGCAAGCTTGCCCAGCTCGGCTTTACGCTGTGCCAAGGGCAGCTTGCCCAGCTGTTCAACCGCCTGATAGAACCGCGGCCAATCCCCGCCGACCTGCTGGAACAACGCTGCAAAGGCCGGCACCCACTGGTCATAGAGGCCGAAGGGCAGCAGCTTGGCATTGCTCATTGGTGCGTAGATCCAGGCGTCATAGCGCTTGTCGCCCGCCCATTGACCATCGCGCAGTTGCCGGTACTCGTCGCGCAGACGGGCAAACTCGGCTTGCTTGGCCGCTCGCTTGGCGGCATCGGACAGTTGCCCCGCGTAGAGCTGCTGCAATCGCTCACGGCTATCGAGCACCAGCTGAATGAACTGCTCGCGTTGCCGTGAAGTGTCTTCGCCAGCCGCTGCAAGGCCACGGGCGGCGCGCCATTGCCGCGTGCCCTGGTGCTCGACAAAAGTGGCAAAGGATTCGTTGAACTCGGTGTCGTCCTTCACGTAGAAGCGCTGGTGTGCCAGCTCGTGAAAGATCAACGAAGCCAGCCGCTCGTCACCCCAGCCAAGCATCGACGACAGCAGCGGGTCATCGAACCAGCCCAAGGTCGAGTAGGCTTCGACACCGCCGACATACACGTCCAGCCCTTGCTGGCGCATCAACGCCGCCGCACCGCGCGCTGCACCCTGGCGGTAGTAACCGCGATAGGCCACGCAGCCGGCAATCGGGAAGCAGTGGGTGATCGGCTGCAGCGACAGCTCAGGCGTGGCGAACACGTTCCATACCACGTACGGCCGGCCCAGATCGGCATACACCCGGTAGCTGCGGTTATCCGGCAGCTTCAGCACATCGCTGGCAAACACTCGGGCCTTCTCGGCGTGCTCAAGCCGCTCGCGCAACACAGGATCTGTCGCCGGGTCGCGCAGCAGCTGCTCGACCGGCTGGCGCGCACGCAGCAACTGCAATTGGCCCGCGGCCAGTTGGCTGTAGTAACTCACGCTGCTGCAACCGCTCAGCAGAACAAGCGCCAGTACGGGAACCAAAGGTGAGAAAACGCGGTCGAGTGCCCCAAGGCCTGAGCGCTGACTAAAAAGATCGTAAAGCATCGCCGCTGTTCATCTCGCTCAAGGTTGTGCAAAGCCACAGACTATCTCGCCAAGAGGGAGTATCGCCATGCGTGCACCGATAGCCATCGGCGCCTTACTGCTGTTGTCGGGTTGCTCGACCCTGCCGGATGCCGACCCGAGCAAAGCCTGGGTCGACCTCGAACCGAGTGATGACACGGCGCTGCACGCCGTGCAGGTCGACGAGCGCGACTGGCAAGACAACCGTTACTTCGAGGTCGAGCCCGGCAAGCATGAGCTGACCGTGCGCTATCAATTCCCGGTAGCGCCGAGCAACATTGGCCCGGTGGCCGAGCCGCTCTGGCGCGACTGTCAGCTGAATGTCGACTTCAAGGACTTCAACGCTGGCCAGCGCTACAGCCTGCAAGCAGGCAGCATCGGCTTCAGGCCGTGGCTGAAACTCTACGATGAGCAACAAAAGCTGGTAGGCCAGGGTGCACCGGCGGGCTGCCAACGCAGCTGATGGCGACGATTGGCGCTATGCTCAAGGCTTGTAACCTGCAAGTGAGAGTTCCACCATGCGCCAGCCCATGATGCTGATCGCCCTGAGTACACTTGGGGCCTGCGCCAGCCCCTTGCCCCCCGTTGACCCAAAACAAGCGTGGGTCGACCTCTACACCATGACACCCGGCAAGGTGATCATGGCTGACCGCCTGGATGGCAAGCGCCTCGACGACGGTCGCTACTTCCAGGTCGCCCCCGGCCAGCACGAGCTGAGAGTGCGTTTTGACTATGAGCTCAGTGGCGGGCTGTTCACTACTGACCCCACCCAGCGCACCTGCTACCTGACCGTACGGTTCGACAACTTCGAAGCCGGCCAGCGCTATCGCCTGGAGGCCAGGGCACCAGCCATGCAGCCGCAGGTGTATCTCTACGACACCAGTCGCAAAGTGTTGGTAGATGAGCCCAGCGACGTGTTTTGCATCCCATAACGAAAATGGGGCTGTTCGAGTCCGAGCAGCCCCATGGCATCAACCGTTACTGATCATTCTTTTGATAAATGATCTTTTTGCTGCCACCTTCACAGCTGCCCACCACCATGTTCTGGTCGGTGACCTCACTGTTCGCAACAATCTCCAGGGTGTAAGAGGCTACGCCTCGGGCCTGGATCTTCGCTTCGATTTCAGCTTTGAGCTCTTCGCAGGGCTTCACTGCAGCTAACGCAGAGGTAGCGAGCAGCGAAGCCAGCAGGGCGATTGCAACGCGAATCATGGGACGGCTCCTGGAGCGGCAGGCCAACTGCCGACAATCCTTAGACTACAACAAACCGCCCCAGTTGCGCCGCCTCAGCCCTCCAGCGTGGCGTCGAGGCTGATCTGCGCATTGAGCACTTTCGACACCGGGCAACCGGCCTTGGCCTTGTTGGCGATCTCGGTGAACTGCTCTTGGCTGGCGCCTGGCACCTTGGCCTTGAGGATCAGGTGCACGGCGGTGATGGCGAAGCCGTCGTCCTGTTTGTCGAGGGTGACTTCGGCGGTGGTGTCGATGCGCTCTGCGGTCAGGCCGGCCTCACCGAGCATCATCGACAGTGCCATCGAGAAGCAGCCGGCGTGGGCAGCGCCGATCAGTTCTTCAGGGTTGGTGCCGGGGGTGTCTTCAAAGCGGGTATTGAAGCCATAAGGGTTCTCCTTGAGCGCGCCGCTATCGGTGGACAGCATGCCTTTGCCATCCTTCAGACCACCTTGCCATACCGCTGATGCTGTCTTTTTCATGGTGTCCCCTGAACCTTTGCTTGCGTGTAGGTAAAGATTGAGAGGACACCACCTACGGCAAGTTCAGAACAATCCGCAGGCAAACATTGAATACATCGAATCTGCCCATACAGAGTCTACAAGGCTAACGCCCTTTACTTTTTGCGGAGGCAGCGATGACGCAGTTGCGTGATCTGAAGATTTCAACCCTCGACCTGGTCCCGGTACGCGCCGATGGCGGCCCAGCCCAATCCCTGCACAATTCACTGGACCTGGCGCGGCACGTCGAGCGCTTTGGCTACAACCGCTTCTGGGTGGCTGAACACCACAACATGGACGGCATCGCCAGCTCGGCCACCTCAGTGCTGCTCGGCTACCTGGCCGGCGGCACCTCGACCATCCGCGTCGGCGCCGGCGGGGTGATGCTGCCCAACCACGCACCACTGGTAATTGCCGAGCAGTTCGGCACCCTGGCCAGCCTCTATCCCGGCCGTATCGACCTTGGCTTGGGGCGTGCGCCCGGCTCTGACCAGATGACCGCCCGCGCCCTGCGCCGCGAGCGCTCGGGCAGCGCCGACGACTTCCCAGATGATGTCGAGGAACTGGTGCGCTACCTCGGCCCACGCACGCCTGATCAAAAAGTGATCGCCGTGCCGGGGTATGACACCGAGGTGCCCATCTGGCTGCTCGGTTCCAGCCTGTTCAGCGCCCAACTGGCTGGCATACGCGGCTTGCCTTACGCCTTTGCCTCGCACTTTGCGCCGCGCTACATGCATGAGGCGATTCGCACCTACCGTAATCACTTCAAGCCGTCGACGGTGCTCGACAAGCCCTATGTGATGCTCGGCGTGCCGATGGTGGTCGCTGATACCGACGAGACAGCCGAGTATCTGGCGACCTCGGTATATCAACGCATCCTCGCACTGATGCGCGGCCAGAGCCTGATGCAGCGCCCACCGGTGAGCACCATGGACGGCCTGTGGTTGCCCCATGAGCGCGAAGCGGTGATGAGTTTCATGGGCCTGGCGATGATCGGCAGCCCGCAGAAGGTGCGGGCCAAGGTCGAGGTGCTGCTGGAGCAGACCGGTGCTGATGAGCTGATCTTCACCTGCGACCTTTACGAGCACGCCGACCGCATCCGGTCGTACGAGCTGCTCGCGCAGGCACTCAAGGCCGACTGAGTGCAGACGCGATTGGGGCCGCTTCGCTGCCCCAATCGGCCTCGCGGCCTGGTATTACACAGGCAATATTACTTGCGCGTGTAGACGATTTCCTTGGTGCCGCCCTCGCAAGAGCCGACCACTTTGCCCGCTGGATCACCCTTGTCGATGATCTCCAGCGTGTAACCACTGACCCCTTTGGCATCCAGCTTCGCCGCAATCTCTGCCTTGAGCTCCTCGCACGGTTTGCCTGCGGCCATGGCACCACCGGCCAGCATCAGCAAACCCATCGCCATCAGTAGCTTGTTCATCGATCGCTCTCCTTGTTCAGATCAAATCAAACAGGGCGCAACACGCGCCCCTGAACTGTATTACCCCATCCCGCACGGACACTCTAGCCCGGTAGTGCTTCAGCTCTCGGCAATACGGAAGCCAACCTTCAAGGTGACCTGGAAGTGCGCGACCTTGCCGTTCTCGATATGGCCGCGGGTTTCGGTGACTTCGAACCATTCCAGATGCTTGAGGCTCTTGCCGGCCTCGGCGATAGCGTTGTTGATGGCGTCCTCTACACTGGTCGTGGAAGACCCAACCAGCTCGATTTTCTTGTACGTACGATGCTCAGACATTAGCGCGTTCCTCGGGTGATTACCGCAGATGAGCCTAGCAGTGCAGGCCTGATTTACCTGCGAGCGGTCAATTCGAGAAAAAGTTCGATCGCACTTTTGCCGCGCGGCGCAGTCGCACTAGTTACTGCCACTTACCATTGCGAAGGAGAGTCAACATGGCCCGCAACACCCTGCGTAAGACATCGCTGCAAAGCATGGAAGCCGAGATCGAGAGCCTCCTCAACACTCTCGAGACACTCAAGAATGATGCCTCCGAAGAATCGCAAAAGTCCCTCAAGGCCATTCGCGGCAACGCAGAAAACGCCCTGAAACACTCGCGCAGCGTCATCAGCGACGCCTATGACGAGGTCAAGACCCGCACCCGTCAAACCGGCATCGCTACCCGTGACTACGCCCAGGAGCACCCATGGACTGCCGCCGGCGTTGCGGTTGGCGCACTGGGCCTGCTGGCTGCTTACCTGCTGACCAAACGCAACTAAGCCATCTGCTCCAGCTCGCGGCGCAGCCACTGCGCCAGTTGCTCGGCGCGCCCATCTGCGGCGCGCCGCGGCACCCACAGCGCCAGCGCGGCGTTGGTGGGCGAGAACCCCCAGGGCGCAATCAAACGCCCGGCACGTAAGTCATCCGCCACCAATGGTTGTGGAGCGATCGCCACGCCCAGGCCTGCCACGGCCGCCTCCAGCAAATAATACAAATGCTCGAACGCCTGCCCCAGCTGTAGCTCGCCCGTGCTCAAGCCATGCTGCGCCGCCCAGGTAGGCCAGGCTTGTGGCCGCGAAGTGGTGTGCAGCAAGGCTTGCTGCAGCAATTCTGCAGCTGGGGCGTTGCGCAGGCTCTGCGAACCGGCAAAGTGCGGGCTGAGCACCGGGCCGATGCGTTCCGCAGCCAGGACATGGACCTGCATGTCCGCCGGCCACGGCGGCTCGGCGTACACCAGCAGCGCATCCAGCCCCGGCCGGCGCGGATCGAGGTCGCCTTCACCCGCCGACAGGTGCAGGCGCAGCTCTGGCAGCTCGGCATTCAGTCGCCCAAGCCTGGGGATGAACCAGCGCGCCAGCAGGCTGCCCGAGCAGCCCAGCACGAACGGCGCTTCGCTGACATCCCGGCTCAGCTCGGCACATACGCCGCGCAGGCGGTCGAAGGCATCGATACTGGCATCGCGCAGGCGCACGCCGACATCTGTGAGTTTGACGCCACGCCCATCCTTGACGAACAACGCCACCCCAAGATGCTCTTCCAGCAACTTGATCTGTCGGCTGACCGCGCCGTGGGTCACGTGCAGCTGTTCGGCGGCCTGGCTGACGCTGTTCAGCCGGGCGGTCGCTTCAAATGCCCGCAGGGCATTCAGGGGAGGGAGGTCGTGGCGCATAACCTGTGAGATTTCCTGACATGTTTGCGCAATCTTATCGGTTTTCAGCCGAGCGCAGTGAAGTTAGAGTAAAGCCCATCAGTCATCCATATCGCCTTGGAGCGCTCCATGACCCAGACCCAATTCCGCGCTGGCCCCGACGCCGACGGCCTGTTCGGCTCGTTCGGTGGCCGCTACGTGGCAGAAACCCTGATGCCGCTGGTGCTGGACCTGGCCCGCGAATACGAAGCGGCCAAGGCCGACCCGGCGTTCATCGAGCAGCTGGCGTACTTCCAACGTGATTACATCGGCCGGCCCAACCCGCTGTACTTCGCCGAGCGCCTGACCGAGCACTGCGGCGGCGCGCAGATCTACTTCAAGCGCGAAGAGCTCAACCACACCGGCGCGCACAAGGTGAACAACTGCATCGGCCAGGTACTGCTGGCCAAGCGCATGGGCAAAAAACGCCTGATCGCCGAAACCGGCGCCGGCATGCATGGTGTCGCCACCGCAACCGTGGCTGCCCGTTTCGGCCTGCCGTGCGTGATCTACATGGGCGCCACCGACATCGAGCGCCAGCAAGCCAACGTGTTCCGCATGAAGCTGCTGGGCGCCGAGATCGTTCCGGTTACCTCCGGCACCGGCACCCTCAAAGACGCCATGAACGAAGCGCTGCGCGACTGGGTCACCAACGTCGACGATACCTTCTACCTGATCGGCACCGTTGCTGGCCCGCACCCCTATCCTGCGATGGTGCGCGACTTCCAGTCGATCATCGGCAAGGAAACTCGCGCCCAGATGCAGGAAAAACAAGGCCGTCTGCCAGACAGTCTGGTGGCCTGCGTCGGTGGTGGCTCCAACGCCATGGGCCTGTTCCACGAGTTCCTCGATGACGCCAGCGTGCAGATCATCGGCGTTGAAGCCGGCGGCCATGGCGTCGACACCGACAAGCACGCCGCCAGCCTCAACGGCGGCGTACCAGGCGTGCTGCACGGCAACCGCACCTACCTGCTGCAGGACGGCGACGGTCAGATCACCGATGCCCACTCGATTTCGGCAGGCCTGGACTACCCCGGCATTGGCCCGGAGCATGCCTTCCTGCACGAAGTGAAGCGGGTCGAGTACGTCAGCATCACCGACGACGAAGCGATCGATGCGTTCCACGCCACGTGCCGTCTGGAAGGCATCATCCCGGCGCTGGAAACTGCCCACGCCCTGGCTGAAGCCATCAAGCGTGCGCCGACCCTGCCTAGCGACCACTTGATGGTGGTGTGCTTGTCCGGCCGTGGCGACAAAGACATGCAAACCGTGATGAACCACATGGCCGCCCAGGAGAAACAGGCATGAGCCGTCTCGAACAACGCTTTGCCGACCTCAAGGCCGAAGGCCGCTCGGCGCTGGTCACTTTCATCACTGCCGGCGACCCTGGCTACGACACCTCGCTGGCCATCCTCAAGGGCCTGCCAGCCGCCGGTGCCGACGTGATCGAGCTGGGCATGCCGTTCACCGACCCGATGGCTGACGGCGTGGCGATCCAGCTGGCGACCTTGCGCGCCCTGGATGCCGGCCAGACCCTGGCAAAAACCTTGCAGATGGTTCGCGAGTTCCGCGTCGACAACCAGACCACGCCAATCGTGCTGATGGGTTACTACAATCCGATCCACCGCTTTGGTGTTGAGAAGTTCGTTGCCGAAGCCAACGAGGCTGGCGTTGACGGTTTGATCATCGTCGACCTGCCGCCTGAACATGACGCCGAGCTGGCTACCCCGGCGCAGGCAGCAGGCATCGACTTCATTCGCCTGACCACACCGACCACCGACGATGCGCGCCTGCCGCGCGTGCTCGAGCGCAGCTCGGGGTTCGTCTACTACGTTTCGGTGGCCGGCGTCACCGGTGCCGGTTCTGCTACCAGCGAGCACGTCAGCGAGGCGCTGGCGCGTCTGCGTCGCCATACCGACCTGCCGATCAGCGTCGGCTTTGGTATCCGCACCCCTGAGCAAGCAGCGGCGATCGCGCGCCTGGCTGAAGGTGTGGTGGTTGGCTCGGCGCTGGTCGACAAGATCGCCAACGCCAGCAGCAACGAGCAAGCCGTCAACGATGTGCTGAGCCTGTGCTCGGCGCTGGCTGAAGGCGTACGCTCGGCACGTCGCTGAGTTGCCTTGGGCCACTCGCGCTGCTGCAGCGCGGATGGCCCTGCTTCACTCCTCGAAGATCGACAGGTCCAACGGTCGTAAAGCGCCCATCCAGATCGCATGATCACGGTGATCGGCCAGCTCATCGCCAGTCAGCGGGTGCAGAAACACCACCAGCCCGCGCCGATATAACGCTAACCACGGCAGCACCACGCCCACCACCTCCGGCGCAAACGCCAGCTGGCAGCTCCAGTCCGGGTGCGGCCCTACTGGCTTCTGATGCATGCGCCCCATGGTCACGGGAAACAGCCGTGTCGCCTCCTCGCACAGCTCCCGCGCCTGTTCCATGCTCTGCGCGTCGTAATAGACGTGCGCGTGGTAACCCTTGATCCGTTGCACGATGCCTCCTGACTGGCGTGGCTAATCCCTGTTGATTGCACGACTATACGCCGGCTGCCACAGCCGAGCGACGGCCCTGGCCTGGGAATGCGCTAGCATGAGCACTGCTGCCCTCGGATAGAACGCCATGCCCCGCCTGACCTCACTGCTGCCTTTTCTGGCCTGGCTGCCCCGGCAAACGCCGCGCAGTATGCGCCAGGACCTGCTGGTCGGCCTGAGCGGTGCCATCCTCGCCTTGCCGCAATCCATCGCCTACGCGCTGATCGCTGGCCTGCCGGCCGAGTACGGCCTGTACGCGGCCATCGTGCCGGTGATCATCGCCTGCCTGTGGGGATCTTCGTGGCACCTGATCTGCGGCCCGACCGCGGCCATCTCGATCGTGCTGTATGCCAGTGTCAGCCCGCTGGCCGTCAGTGGCAGCAGCGACTACATCAGCCTGATCCTGCTGCTGACGTTTCTAGCCGGCGCCTTCCAACTGGTGCTCGGACTGGTGCGCTTTGGCGCACTGGTCAATTTTGTCTCCCACTCGGTGGTGCTCGGCTTCACCCTTGGTGCGGCTGTGGTCATTGCCCTGGGGCAACTGCCAAACCTGCTCGGCATCGAACTGTTGAGCCAGTCCACCGCGCTGAAAACCCTGCAGGATCTGCTCAGTCACGCTGGCGAAATCGACCTGCCAGCGCTGACGCTGGGCTTGGCGACGTTGCTGCTTGGCCTGCTGCTGAAGCTTTGGCGGCCGCGCTGGCCGAGCCTGTTGATAAGTCTGCTGCTGGTCAGCGTGGTCGCCTGGTTGCTGCCGCAATGGTTTGGCCAGGTGGCGCGGGTGCCGGCGTTTAGCGGCCAGCTGCCACCCTTGAGCCCTTTGCCATTGCTGGATTTCGAACTGATCCTGCGCTTGCTGCCAAGCGCCGTGGCGGTGGGTATGCTCGGCTTGGTCACCAGCCTGTCGATTGCCCGCTCGCTGGCGTCGCGCTCCGAGCAAATGATCGATGCCAGTCAGGAAATCCGCGCCCAAGGCCTGTCGAACATGGTCGGCAGCGTATTCTCCGGTTACCTCTCGTCCGGCTCATTCACCCGCTCGGGCTTGAGCTACGATGCGGGCGCACGTTCGCCGCTGGCCGGGGTGTTTTCCGCGCTGTGGTTGGCGCTGTTCGCAGTGACCGGCGCCGGCCTGATTGCGCACCTGCCAATCCCGGCCATGGCCGGCAGCATTTTGCTGATCTGCTGGGGTTTGATCGATGTGCGCGGCATCCGCGCACTGTTTCGGGTCAGCCGCGCCGAGTTTCTGGTGATGGCCCTGACCGCTATGGCAACGCTGCTGCTGGAGCTGCAGACCGCGATCTATGCCGGCGTACTGGCCTCGCTGTTCTTCTACCTCAAGCGCACCTCACAGCCCCGCGTGCTGCAAAGCCGCGAAGGCGAGACAGATGTACTGCGGGTGGGTGGGTCGATCTTCTTTGGCGCAGCGCACTACCTGCAAGTGCGCCTGCAACGCTGCCAAGGGCCGCATGTACTGATCGATGCGCGGCAGGTCAACTTTATCGACTATTCGGGCGTTGACATGCTCCACCGTGAAGCGCGGAGGCTGATGCGTAATGGCGGTAGCCTGACGCTGCAGCGCGCGCGGCCACAGGTAGTCGAGGAATTGCAGAAGCTCGAAGGGGCGCAGGCGTGCCCGATACGGTTTGAAGACTGAGTAGCGCTTTCAGAATGCTGGGGCTGCTTTGCAGCCCCAAGGCTCTAAAACCCCCACTCAATTTTAAGACCCTGCCCGACCCTCAGCCCCGCGCCAACTGACGCCGCAGTTCATCCAGCACCGGCGCGGTGTCCGGGCGGACCCCGCGCCAGATGAAGAACGCCTCGGCCGCCTGCTCGGCGAGCATGCCCAGGCCATCGAGTACCTTGGCTGCCTGCAGGCGAGTCGCCCACTGGCAAAACGGGGTCGGCTCCTTGCCGTACATCATGTCGTAGCACACGGTGCGGCCAGCTTCGACCAGGCTGTCGGCAATCGGCGGCATCTGCCCGGCAAGGCTGGCCGAGGTGGCGTTGATGATCACGTCTACCGGCTCGCTGAGCCAGGCAAAACCACTGGCCACCACCGGCCCCAGCGCATCGAACTCATGCGCCAGCTGCTCGGCCTTTTCTTCCGTCCGGTTAGCGATCACCAGCGCCTGCGGGTTATGCGCCAGAATCGGCTCGAGTACACCGCGTACTGCGCCGCCCGCACCAAGGATGAGGATGCGCTTGCCCTTGAGCTCGACCCCGGCGTTTTGCGTGAGGTCGCGCACCAGACCGGCGCCGTCGGTGTTGTCACCTTGCAGGCTGCCGTCGGCCAGCTTGGTCAGGGTGTTGACCGCGCCGGCGCGCTGGGCACGCTCGGTGAGGCTGTCGCACAGGCGGTAGGCTTCTTCCTTGAACGGCACGGTGACGTTGGCACCCTGGCCTTGCTTGAAGAAGCCGCGAGCGCAGTCACTGAACTCGTCCAGCGGCGCCAGCAGGGTGTTGTATTCAATGTGCTGGCCGGTCTGATCGGCAAACAGGCGGTGGATCAGCGGCGACTTGCTGTGGCCGATCGGGTTGCCGAAAACGACGTATTGGTCCATGGCGCTTCCTCGGTTATCCACAGGGCTTACTGGCCAAGCCAGTCGCGGTCTTGCAGGTAGTAGTCGGTCAGGCGCGCTTCTTCGCTGCCTGGCGCCGGCTTCCAGTCATAGCCCCAGCGCACTTGCGGCGGCAGCGACATCAGGATCGACTCGGTACGCCCACCCGATTGCAGGCCGAACAAGGTGCCACGGTCGTACACCAGGTTGAACTCGACATAGCGCCCACGGCGGTACTCCTGGAATTCGCGCTGCTCAGCGGTATAAGGCGTGGCCTTGCGCCGCTGCACGATCGGCAGGTAGGCGTCGATAAAGGCATCGCCGATCGCCCGAATGAAGGCGAAGCAGGTGTCGAAGTCCCACTCGTTGAGGTCATCGAAGAACAGCCCACCAATGCCACGCGGCTCGCCGCGGTGCTTGAGGTGGAAGTAGCGGTCGCACCAGGCTTTGTAACGCGGGTAGACGTCGGCGCCGAACGGCGCGCAGGCCTGCTCGGCGACGCGGTGCCAGTGCACGCAGTCTTCCTCGTTGCCGTAGTAGGGGGTGAGGTCAAAGCCGCCGCCAAACCACCAGACTGCCTCTTCGCCTTCTTTTTCGGCGATGAAAAACCGCACATTGGCGTGCGAAGTCGGCACATGCGGGTTATGCGGGTGGATCACCAGCGACACCCCCAGCGCCTCGAAGCCGCGCCCGGCCAGCTCTGGCCGGTGAGCACTGGCCGACGGCGGCAGGCCGCTGCCGAACACGTGGGAGAAGTTGACCCCGCCTTTCTCGATCAGCGCACCGTCCCCGATCACCCGCGTGCGCCCGCCACCACCGGCTTCGCGCACCCACGCGTCCTCGACGAAGCGGGCGCCGCCGTCTTCGCGTTCGAGGGCAGAGCAGATGCGGTCTTGCAGGTCGAGCAGATAGGCCTTCACGGCCTCGGTGCGGCTGGTCATCGGGGTCACCTGGGAGGAGCAGGGAAGAATTCGCCGCGTAGCATACCACCGGCAACCGGCGCGTCGCAGTTGACGGCGGTCAAGCAAAGGCGTCCGATAGAAGGCCTGCATCCAATCCGACAACAGGAGTGCGAGATGGCCCAGCGTATCCAGTTCAGCCAGCATGGCGGCCCCGAAGTACTGCAACTGGTCGAGTTCGACCCGGCCCCACCCGGCCCGCAGCAGGTTCGTGTGCGCAACCAGGCGATCGGCCTGAACTTCATCGACACGTATTTCCGCAGCGGCCTGTACCCACCGCCAGCGCTGCCCTCGGGCCTGGGCACCGAAGGTGCCGGCATCGTCGATGCGGTCGGCGAAGGTGTCACCCGGCTCAAGGTCGGCGACCGCGTCGCTTACGTCGGTGGCCCGCTGGGCGCCTACAGCCAAGTGCACACGCTGCCCGAAGCCAACCTGGTCAAACTGCCCGACAGCATCAGCTTCGAGCAGGCAGCCGCGGTGATGCTCAAAGGCCTGACCGTGCAGTACCTGCTCAAACAGACCTACGCCGTGCAGCCGGGCGAAGTGATCCTGTTCCACGCCGCAGCTGGTGGGGTTGGCTCGCTGGCGTGCCAGTGGGCGAAAGCGCTGGGCGCCAAGCTGATCGGCACGGTCAGCTCGGCGGAAAAAGCCGAGCGGGCCAAGGCCCTCGGCGCCTGGGCGACCATCGACTACAGCCACGAAGACGTCGCCAAGCGCGTGCTTGAGCTGACTGACGGCAAAAAAGTTGCGGTGGTATACGACGGTGTTGGTGCCGATACCTGGCTGACCTCGCTGGACTGCCTGCAGCCACGCGGCTTGATGGTCAGCTTCGGCAATGCCTCTGGCGCGGTCAGTGGCGTCAACCTGGGCATTCTGGCGCAGAAGGGTTCGCTGTACGTGACCCGGCCGACCTTGGCGACTTACGCCAACAATGCCGAAAACACCCAGGCCATGGCTGATGATCTGTTTGCCATGATCGCCAACGGCCAGCTGACGGTGGATATCCAGCAACGCTACCCGCTCAGCGAAGCGGCCAAGGCACAGAGCGAGCTATCGGCGCGGCGCACGGTCGGCTCGACGGTGCTGTTGCCCTGAGCTGCGGGGCCGCTATGCGGCCCTTCGCGGGTAAACCCGCTCCCACAGGATTATGAGCTGCCGCTCAGCTTGGTATCCGGCAGGTACACCCCTTTACAGCGATCACGCTGAACTCCCTGTGGGAGCGGGTTCACCCGCGAAGGGCCGCAAAGCGGCCCCAATACAGCCAGCACCGGGCGTCAGGTCAACGACATCCTCTTGCTCCATGTCCCGGATTCGAAGCTGTCGAGTAAAGACTCAACCACACCCTCAGCCGCTTCCACCGCGTGCAGGTTGGCCCAGTACAGGCCACGGCCTTCTTCGCGCATATGTTCCATGGCTTGCATGCCGGTTTCGTAGGCACAGCGCAGGTGCAGCACTACGTGGACCAGAGCGTCTTCGATGGGGATGTTTGGGTTTACTGAGAAAGCGGAAGATTGCCGGCTTCGCAGCGGCCGAAGGGGTGGGCGGTGGTGGAGGGTAAGGGTGGATCTGGGACGATTTTCTTGGCCACTGGAAAATGCTCCTAAGCTTTACCGCTTCAATTCACTACCACGTGAATTGGGTGGCGGCGATACGCGAGGTGGTAGACCCGGGCATTTTCCAATCCAGGCAGGCTCGAAAGCCTCCCGCGCACAGCCGCCATAGACTGTCATGGAAAAAAGCACCTGGGCTACCACACCCGATCGCAGAATTATTCAGCGACGATGTGAAGCCTAGAGGCATGAGTTCCCACTGAGAAGGTGATGGCATACGACAGCGTGCGTAGGATATTTCGCTGAATGCGATCCGCACAGCCTTTTGGTAAAAATCAGAAATATCCTGCACATGACCGGGTAAAGCCAGGCAACAGTCTGCGGACTCACGAATTCAGTACCAACCAGAAATGCTGGGGCGCTACGCTCCGTTGGTTCGACCGTACTGCTGCCCTGAGTGATTGGGGCCGGCTAACGGCCCCAATATCCAACACAGCGGCTGTCAGATGAGAGACATACGCTTCTCCAGCGTGCCTGCCTCGAAGTTGTCGAGCAGCGACTCGACCACACCCTCAGCCGCTTCCACCGCGTGCAGGTTGGCCCAGTACAGGCCACGGCCTTCTTCGCGCATGTGTTCCATGGCCTGCATGCCAGTTTCATAGGCACAGCGCAGGTGCAGCGCTACGTGGACCAGAGCGTCTTCGATGGGGATGTTTGGGTTTACTGAGAAAAGCGGAGGATGGCCGGCTTCGCAGCGGCCGAAGGGGTGGGCGGTGGTGGATGGCATGGGTGGATCAGGGACTAGCTTTTTCATCATTCGCTCCCAAACTATGGAGCTGCCAACAACCGTTACCACACGGCAATAGGTGGCAGCTGTGCGCAGGGTGGTAAACCGGGGGGAAGACAAACCCGGCAGGCATAAGCCTCCCACGCACAGCCGCCATAGGCTGTGAATTCGTCAACACTGCGGGTTACCACACCCCATCACCGAGGTATCCGGTGACGGCATGAAGCCTAGAGGCATGAGTTCCCACTGAGAAGGTGATGACGTCCAACAGCGTGCGTAGGATATTTCGCAGAATGCGATCCGCACAGCCTTTTGGTAAAAATCAGAAATATCCCACTGCATGATTAAGCTTGCAGGCGAACGAACGTGCGCCGCCAACGCGCCAAAGAAATTGCAGTAAAAATATCCGCGAAAATATCCGCGACAAAAGCCCTTAATAAAGTAAACTAATCCGCCTAAACCCTCGTATTCAAAGGCTTGCACGCGCTTTACATATCCGCAAAAATATCCGCGAAACTAGGTGAATTGGATGGCGATTGAGTTTATGCAAGGTAAGCATTGGCTTGAGCCTTTGATACCGTCTGGAGGGTATCCAGCCGATGTCTTGGCGCTGGCAGACGAGTTGCCTTATCTCGCGGGGAAGCTTGAGGGGACGCTTGCCCCTGAGACCGCTAAACGGGTTGGCCGCTTGATGCGGCTTACCAACAGTTACTACAGCAATTTGATCGAGGGCCAGTTCACAGAGCCTGCGACTCTCGCGCCCAGGATGAAGGTGCGAGCGCCCAAAGAGCTTAGAGAGCTGGCCGTCACTCATATCGTTGTACAGGAAACGCTGGAGCGAGCGCTTCAGCGGTACAAGTCGATCACCTGGAGAGAGATGTTCTCGCGGCGCATCCTGTGCAACCTGCATCGCAAGCTGTTCCAGGATGCGCCTGAGCAGGAATTGAAGCTGTCTGACGGGCGCGTAATGGTCCCCGGTCAGCTCAGAGACGAGTCCCAGCGCAATGTTCTGGTGGGCAACCATGCTGCGCCCGGCTGGGAGTCAGTCGCGTCGATGATTACGCGGATGGAAGAGGTCTACGGCCAGTCGGCAGACCCACGCGCTCGACTGCTGCACGCCCTGGCTTATCACCATCGCCTAGCGTTTACCCATCCGGCCGAAGATGGAAACGGTCGCTTGATCCGATTGGTCACTCACCTGCAACTAGTGAAAATCGGCCTCGGTTCGCCGCTGTGGTCTATCTCACGTGGCCTGGCTCGCCGGCAAAGTGAGTACTACGCCAAGCTTCGTGCAGCTGATCAACCTCGTCACGGGGACCTCGATGGCCGGGGTCAGTTAACTCAAGCAGGCTTGATCGAGTTTGTGAGATTCATGCTCGAAGTCTGCAAAGACCAAATCAATTACACGATCGATGCCATGGGTGTGCAGAAACTGCGTGACCGGTTGGAACGTATCGTGAAGTTCGAGACCCGATTCATCGACGCAGGGGTAAAGCCAGAAGCAGCCCGAGCACTGCACCTGCTGTTGATTCAGGGTGTGGTATCCAGGGCTGACTTCAAAATCTATCTGGGTATGTCAGATCGAGTGGCTGCAGACCAACTGAGGCTGCTGATCAAATTGGAACTGGTGGAAGCCTCATCGCCAAAATCACGCGAGGTCCATCCAGGTCTGCCTGTTTGGTTTGCGCAGCTTGTATTCCCGGATCTTCATCGCAGATTCAGCTAACGCTGCTGGCGGGTTGAATAAGGGGCTAGTTTCAGCCTATGCCCTCAACCCGCCCGCACCAACTCGCCAGTGGCCAGATCACGAATCACACTCGGATTCTTGCGCCCGCCCAACAACCCGCCCAGCACCAGATCCAGATCCCCGCGAAAATACTGCTCCACCCGCAAGCGACTCTTCGCTGCCGGCCGTCCACCGGGGTTGGCCGAGGTGGAAATCAGCGGCCCAACCAGCGCGCACAGTTCACGCACCTGTGGATGATCGCTGACGCGCAGGGCGACGGTGTCGTGCTGGCCGGTGACCCACTCCGGCAACATGCCCTGATGCGGTACCAGCCAGGTGTTTGGGCCAGGCCAGGTGTCGGCCATGCGCTTGATCCAGTCTTCGGGGAAGTCTTCGAACAGGAAGTCGAACTGCTCGATGCTGTCTGCCACCAGAATCAGGCCTTTATCCACAGGCCGCGACTTGAGCGCGAGCAGGCGGTACACCGCGTCTTCGTTCCAGGGGTCACAGCCCAGACCCCAGACTGCTTCGGTCGGGTAGGCAATCACCGCGCCCGCGCGAATTTCCCGTGCGGCTTGCTGCACACGCCAACTGCTGACCATTGTTGTTACTCCGAATTACGCTGACCTGCAGTTTACTCAGCCAGACCGCGCAAACCAACGCCCAGCTTGATTGCTGACGCGGCCTTCCAGCTCCAACTCGGTCAGGCTGGCGAGCACCTGCGCCAGCGCCTGCCCGCTGCTGCGGGCCAGCCCTTCGCTGGTTTGCGGTGCAGCGTGGAGCAAGGCGAGCAGGGGGTGGGCGGGTTTATCCACAGCCACCGGCGGCAGGTTTTGCCAACCGCGCAGGCTGTCGAGGATCTGCTCGACGCTTTCCACCAGCAGCGCGCCATCACGAATCAACTGGTGGCAGCCCTTGGCGCCGGGGTGATGGATCGAGCCTGGGATGGCGTACACCTCGCGGCCTTGCTCGGCCGCCAGACGGGCGCTGATCAGCGAGCCGCTGGCGGTACCGGCCTCGACCACCAGCACACCGAGCGACAAACCACTGATGATCCGGTTGCGACGGGGGAAGTTGCCAGGCAGTGGTCCGGCGTCCAGCGGGAACTCTGAAACCACCGCGCTACCACGCTCGATCATCTCCTGCGCGAGGGCTTCATGGCGCTGTGGATAAAGTTTTTCAAGACCCGTGCCAAGCACCCCGATTGTGCTGCCTTGAGCGTCCAGCGCAGCCCGATGAGCGGCGCCGTCTACGCCCAGCGCCAGGCCGCTGGTGATGGTAAAACCGGCGCGGGCGAGGCAGCGCGAAAAAGCCGCGGCGTTGTCCAGCGCCGGCGGCGAAGCGCGCCTGCTGCCGACGACAGCCAGCTGCGGGCGCTCGAGTATTTCAACGTTGCCGGCCACAAACAGCAGCGGCGGGGCATCGTCGATTTCGCCCAGCAGTGGCGGGTAGCCAGGCTGGTCCCACATCAGCAAATGCTGGCCCGGACGCTCTAGCCAGGCCATTGCAGCGCTGGCACCATCGCGCACTTCTGGGCTGCGCCGAGCCTCGCAGGCCGCGGCAGTCAGCCCCAGCGTGCGCCAGGCAGTTGCCGGTGCACTAAGCGCCGAGGAAGCGCTGCCAAACGCCTCAATCAGTGTCAGAAAACGCCGCATACCGACGTCAGGCAAGCGATGCAGGCGCAGCCGCGCCTCTAATTCAGCAGGTGGACAGTCAGACGAAAGGGGAGCGGGCATGGCTGATCATCCTTGATCGACAAAGGGTCATGCAGGTGGCACAACCTGTGGATAACTGTGTTGATAAGAGTTTTATAACCTGTCAGCAGATTCGGCTATAAGCGCCGTCCGGAAACCCTAGCTGACCTTTGCTACGTGCTGAATCGTGCGTTTGCCTTTATTATGTGTGTTCAGTTTTCAACCGACCGCACAGTGACTGCCTGACCCCTATGGCCATTTTGAACATTCTCGAATTCCCGGACCCGCGCCTGCGTACCATTGCCAAACCGGTGACGGTGTTTGACGACGCCTTGCGCCAGCTGATCGACGACATGTTTGAAACCATGTACGAAGCGCCTGGCATCGGCCTGGCCGCGACGCAGGTCAACGTCCACCTGCGCCTGGTAGTGATGGACCTGAGCGAAGATCGCAGCGAGCCATGGGTGTTCATCAACCCCGAGCTCGAAGAGCTGACCGACGACATGGGCCAGTACCAGGAAGGTTGCCTGTCGGTGCCGGGCTTCTACGAAAACGTCGATCGCCCTCTGCGCATCCGGGTCAAAGCCCAGGATCGCGATGGCAAGCCGTACGAGATGGAGGCCGAAGGCCTGCTCGCGGTGTGCGTGCAGCACGAGCTGGACCACCTAAACGGCAAGCTGTTTGTCGACTATCTGTCGCAGCTCAAACGTGACCGGATCAAGAAGAAGCTGGAAAAGCAGCACCGCCAGAACGCCTGATCCCCCACCTTGCAGAAGGCTTGCTCCGGCAAGCCTTTTTCTATTTCAAGCGAGAACTCCATGCGCATCGTCTTCGCGGGCACCCCTGAGTTTGCCGCCGAACACCTCAAAGCCCTGCTCGACAGCCCTTACCAGGTGGTTGCGGTGTACACCCAGCCCGACCGCCCGGCCGGCCGTGGGCAAAAGCTCATGCCGAGCCCGGTCAAGCAGTTGGCCGTGGCCCATGACATCCCTGTGCTGCAACCGCCGACCCTGCGCAATGCCGAGGCCCAGGCCGAACTGGCCGCGCTGGCGCCAGACCTGCTGGTGGTGGTTGCCTACGGTTTGATCCTGCCGCAGGCAGTGCTGGATATCCCGCGCCTGGGCTGCATCAACAGCCATGCCTCGCTGCTGCCACGCTGGCGCGGTGCGGCGCCGATCCAGCGCGCCGTCGAAGCCGGCGATGCCGAGAGCGGCGTCACCGTGATGCGCATGGAGGCGGGCCTGGACACCGGGCCGATGCTGCTCAAGGTCACTACTCCAATCAGTGCCAGCGACACCGGCGGCAGCCTGCATGACCGCCTTGCCGAAATGGGCCCGCCTGCCGTGCTCGAGGCGATTGCCGGGCTGGCCGCTGGCACCTTGCAGGGCGAAGTGCAGGATGACGCCCTGGCCACTTATGCACACAAGCTGAACAAAGAAGAAGCGCGCATCGACTGGAGCCGCCCGGCAGTTGAGCTGGAGCGTCTGGTACGCGCCTTCAACCCATGGCCGGTGTGCCACACCAGCCTCGATGGCGAAAGCGTGAAGGTCCTCGAAGCGAAGTTGTCCACAGGCAGCGGCGCACCCGGCCAGATCCTCAGCGCCAGCAAGGACGGTCTGGTCGTCGCCTGCGGTGAGCAGGCACTGAGCCTGACCCGCCTGCAACTGCCAGGCGGCAAGGCGCTGAACTTCAGCGACCTGTTCAACAGCCGCCGCGAGAAGTTCGCTGACGGCAAGGTGCTTGGCCAATGAACCCACGTCTGGCTGCTGCCCGCGCCCTCGCTGCTGTACTCAGCGGCAAGGCTTCGCTGAACAGTTCGTTGCCAACGCAACTGGACAAGGTCGAGGAACGCGACCGTGGCCTGACCCAGGACCTCGCCTTCGGCACCGCCCGCTGGCAGCCACGCCTGGAGCTGCTGGCCGCGCAGTTGCTGCAAAAGCCGTTCAAGGCGGCCGACAGTGATGTGCAGGCGCTACTGCTGGTGGGCTTGTACCAGCTGTTCTACACGCGAATCCCGGCGCATGCCGCCATCGGCGAAACCGTGGGCTGCGCCGACAAGCTGAAAAAGCCGTGGGCCAAGGCCCTGCTCAATGCCGTGCTGCGCCGCGCCCAGCGCGAGGGCGAAGAACTGCTCGCCAGCATGGAGCGCGACCCGGTGGTGCGCACCGCCCACCCGCGCTGGCTGCAGAAGTCGCTCAAGGCGTTCTGGCCGGAGCAGTGGGAAGCTATCTGCGCCGCCAACAATGCTCATCCGCCGATGATTCTGCGGGTCAACCGCCGCCATCACAGCCGCGACGCCTACCTGGCCTTGCTTGGCGAAGCCGGTATCGCTGCCGCTGCTTGCCAGTACAGCCGCGACGGCATCGTGCTCGCGGCCGCCTGCGACGTGCGTGGCCTGCCAGGCTTTGCCGAAGGCTGGATCAGCGTGCAAGACGAAGCGGCGCAACTGGCCGCCGACCTGCTCGAACTGGCCCCCGGCCAACGCGTGCTGGATGCCTGCTGCGCACCGGGGGGCAAGACCTGCCACCTGCTCGAAGCCGAGCAGGGCCTGGCCGAAGTGGTGGCAATCGACCTGGAAGCCAAGCGCCTGGTCCGCGTGCGCGAGAACTTGGCGCGCCTGCAACTGGACGCCAAGCTGATCGCCTGCGATGCCCGCGACACCGCCAACTGGTGGGACGGCAAGACCTTCCAGCGCATTCTGCTCGACGCACCGTGCTCGGCGACTGGGGTGATCCGCCGTCATCCGGATATCAAGCTGACCCGTCAGGCTGATGACATCCCGGCCCTGGCCACGTTGCAGGGCGAGTTGCTCGATGCGCTGTGGCCAACCCTGGAAGTCGGCGGCATGCTGCTGTACGCCACCTGCTCGAGCCTGCCGACCGAAAACACTGAAGTGATCGAGGCGTTTCTGGCCCGCACGCCAGGCGCCCGTGAACTGGACCTGGCCACCGAGGCCGGCCTGCGCCAGCCGCACGGGCGCCAGTTGCTGGCTCAGGAAGGCGGCCACGACGGCTTCTACTATGCCAAGCTGATCAAGATTGCCGCCTCACGCGGATAAAACACCAGGTTAGGAGTAGTGGATGAAGATCATCATCCTTGGCGCAGGGCAGGTAGGCGGCACGCTGGCAGAACACCTGGCCAGCGAAGCCAATGACATCACCGTGGTCGACACCGATGGCGACCGCTTGCGCGACCTTGGCGACCGCCTTGATATCCGCACCGTGCAGGGCCGTGGCTCGCTGCCGACGGTGCTGCGCCAGGCCGGCGCCGACGACGCCGACATGCTGGTGGCGGTGACCAACAGCGACGAGACCAACATGGTCGCCTGCCAGGTCGCCTACTCGCTGTTCCATACCCCGACCAAGATCGCCCGGGTGCGCGAATCGGCGTACCTGACTCGGGAAGAAATGTTCCACAACGACCATATCCCGGTCGACGTGCTGATCAGTCCCGAACAGGTGGTGACCAACTACATCAAGCGCCTGATCGAGCACCCCGGCGCACTGCAGGTGATCGACTTCGCTGACGGCAAAGCCCAGTTGGTGGCGGTCAAGGCCTACTACGGCGGCCCGCTGGTGGGCCAGCAGTTGCGCCAGATCCGCGCGCACATGCCCAATGTCGACACCCGCGTGGCGGCCATCTTCCGTCGTGACCGGCCGATCAAGCCGCAGGGCGATACCGTCATTGAAGCCGATGACGAGGTGTTTTTCATCGCCGCGAAGAAGGACATCCGTGCGGTCATGGGCGAGTTGCGCCGCATCGACGAGACCAACAAGCGTGTGGTCATCGCCGGGGGCGGGCAGATCGGCGAGCGCCTGGCTGAAGCGATCGAGAGCCGCTACCAGGTCAAGATCATCGAGATGAACGCGGCCCGTTGCCGTTACCTGTCCGACACCCTGGAAAGCACCGTGGTGTTGCAGGGCAGCGCCTCGGACAAGGACCTGATGCTGGAAGAGAACATCGCCGACGCCGATATCTTCCTGGCCCTGACCAACGACGACGAGGCCAACATCATGTCGTCGCTGCTGGCCAAGCGCCTAGGTGCGCGCAAGGTGATGACCATCATCAACAACCCGGCCTATGTCGACCTGGTGCAGGGCGGCGATATCGACATCGCCATCAGCCCGCAGTTGGCGACTATCGGTACCTTGCTTGCCCACGTGCGCCGCGGCGATATCGTCAGCGTGCACTCGCTGCGCCGCGGTGCGGCCGAGGCGATCGAGGCGGTGGCGCATGGTGACGCCAAGTCGAGCAAGGTGATTGGCAAGGCCATCGCCGACATCGACCTGCCGCCGGGCACCACCATTGGCGCGATCATTCGTGCCGAGCAGGTGCTGATCGCCCACGACAACACGGTGCTGGAAACCGGCGACCACGTGATTCTGTTCGTTGTGGATAAAAAGCATATCCGCGACGTCGAGAAGCTGTTCCACGTGGGGTTGAGCTTTTTCTAAGGAGGCATGGCAATGCGCGAATCGCTGCAGAAGATGCTCGACAAGGGTGTGGATAACTCACTGTTGCGCTTCGGCCTGGGCAAGGCCTGGCTGGATGAGGGCAACGGCGCCGAGGCGGCGGTGCATCTGGCCCGCTGCGTCGAGCAGGACCCGAAGTATTCGGCGGCGTGGAAGCTGTTGGGCAAGGCTTATCAGCTGAGCGGTGATCTGGCCGCGGCGCGGCAGGCGTGGGAACAAGGGACTGAAGCGGCGCGGGCGCATGGCGACAAGCAGGCCGAGAAAGAGATGGCGGTGTTTTTGAAGAAGTTGAATAAAATCTGAGATTGCTGGGGGCTGCTGCGCAGTCCTTCGCGGCGGTCCGGCGTCCCGGCAAGCCCGCTCCCACAGGTTACGGCGGCGCTGCAAATCCTGTGGGAGCGGGCTTGCCCGCGAAGGACTGCGCAGCAGCCCCAAAAACCTCAATACCAGCGCGGCTCGCCAGCCGGACGCTTCTTGAAGCGCTTCATGCTCCACATGTACTGGCTCGGATACTCGCGCACATAACGCTCGACCACCTTGCTCATGGCCGCCGCCGACACCGTCACATCGGTGCTGTACATCTCCTCGGGCGCCGCCTCGAGAATTACCCTGAACCCAGAACCATCCGGCAGCCGCAGCGCATGCAGGAACACCCCGACCGCCTTGCCGCCAGCCAGCATGTTCGGCACAAATTTACTGGTCAGCGCCTGGGTGCCGAGGAACGGTACAAACACCCCAGCCGACTCGGCCGGCTCCGGGTCAGCCGGAATCCCCACCTGGCCACCACGGCGCACTTCCTTGATCACGCTGAGGATGCCTTCCTTGGTCGACGGCGCCACACGGTTGCCCATTTGCACGCGCTGCTCGCGAAGCAGGTCATCGACGGCCTTGAGCTTGGGCGGGCGGTAGAAAATGATCGGTTTGCACTGGCTGCAGTAGAAGTGGTTGAGCACTTCCCAGTTGCCCAGGTGGCTGGTAATGCCGACTACGCCCTTGCCTGAGGCCAGCGCGGCCTCCAGCACTTCCAGGCCCTGCACTTCGTGGACGAGGTCCAGCGAACGCTGTGGCGGCCAGATCCAGGCGCAGGCGCTTTCGACAAACGACTTGCCGATATCGCGCAGGGCGCGGCCGACCAACTGCTCGCGCTCGGCCGGGTCCATCTCCGGAAAACACTTGGCCAGGTTGATCCGCACCACGTTGCGCGAACCGTTGGGTATCTTCCACATCAGCCAGCCAATGCCGGCGCCAACCCGTTGCACCGCGCTCCAGGGCAGCTTGGCAAACAGGCGCAGCACCCCGACCATCAGGGCGCCCTTGAACTTTTCCACAGGCGAATTCCTTATTTCAGCAAGCGCGTATTGTACCCGCTCAGCGCGCCAAGGCGGCGTAGCGATCGCAGTCGGTGGTGTGGTCCATGACCATCCCGGTGGCCTGCATGAACGCGTAGCAGATAGTCGGCCCAACGAACGTGAAGCCGGCTTTCTGCAACGCCTTGCTCATCGCCTTGGCCTCGTCGGTGACTGCCGGCATCTCGCTACGGTCGGTGAAGTGGTTGATCTTCGGCGTGCCGCCGACAAACGACCAGAGCCACTCGGCTGGGTTATCCACAGCCAGCCAGGCCTTGGCATTACGCCGCGCCGCGTTGAGTTTGAGGCGGTTGCGGATGATCCCGGCATCGAGCATCAATTCCTCGAGGCGCTCATCGCTCATCTGCGCCAGCTGCACCGGGTCAAAGTCATACATGACCTGGCGATAGCGCTCGCGCTTGCGCAATACGGTGATCCAGGACAGCCCGGCCTGGAACCCTTCGAGCAAAAGCATCTCGAACAGCAACGCCGGATCGCGCTGCGGCGTTCCCCACTCCTGGTCGTGGTAGGCCTGGTACAACGGATCGTCGGTACACCAAAAGCAGCGTGGCATAAGGCTCCAATCAGTAGAGGGCGAGGCGAATCGGGTTATACTCCCGCTCTTTACATCCGCATCCCCAGATACAGGTGAATTTCGTGAGCCAGCCTACGCCAGCCGTGCGTACCTTCCAAGACCTCATCCTCGCCCTGCAGAAGTACTGGGCTGAGCAAGGTTGTGTGGTACTTCAGCCCTACGATATGGAAGTAGGCGCCGGCACTTTCCACACCGCGACCTTTTTGCGCGCCGTCGGCCCAGAAACCTGGAACGCCGCCTACGTGCAGCCAAGCCGTCGGCCTGCCGACGGACGGTATGGTGAAAACCCCAACCGCCTGCAGCATTACTACCAGTTCCAGGTGGTCCTCAAGCCTAACCCGGCCAACTTCCAGGAACTGTACCTGGGCTCGCTGAAAGCGATCGGCCTCGACCCGCTGGTGCACGATGTGCGCTTCGTCGAAGACAACTGGGAATCGCCGACCCTCGGCGCCTGGGGTCTGGGTTGGGAAATCTGGCTGAACGGCATGGAAGTGACTCAGTTCACCTACTTCCAGCAAGTCGGCGGTCTGGAGTGCTATCCGGTCACCGGCGAAATCACCTACGGCCTCGAGCGCCTGGCGATGTACCTGCAGGGCGTTGATTCGGTTTACGACCTGGTCTGGGCTGACGGCCCGTTCGGTGTGGTCACCTATGGCGACGTGTTCCACCAGAACGAAGTGGAGCAATCGACCTACAACTTCGAGCACGCCAACGTCGACAAACTGTTCGAGCTGTTCGACTTCTACGAAAGCGAAGCCAACCGCCTGATCAAGCTCGACCTGCCGCTGCCGACCTATGAAATGGTCCTGAAGGCGTCGCACACCTTCAACCTGCTCGACGCCCGCCGCGCCATCTCGGTGACCGAGCGCCAGCGTTACATCCTGCGCGTACGTACGCTGGCTCGCGACGTGGCGCAAAGCTACCTGCAAGCCCGTGCCCGCATGGGCTTCCCGATGGCAACCCCTGAACTGCGTGACGAAGTGTTGGCTAAGCTGGAGGCTGCACAATGAGTGCTCAAGATTTTCTGGTTGAACTGGGCACCGAAGAGCTGCCACCCAAAGCCCTCGCCAGCCTCGGTGACGCGTTTTTGGCCGGTATCGAAAAAGGCCTGCAGGCCGCTGGCCTGAACTACGCCGGCAAGAGCGTGTATGCCGCGCCGCGCCGCCTGGCAGTGCTGATTCGTCAGCTCGACGTGCAGCAGCCTGACCGCTCCATCAACGTCGATGGCCCGCCCATGCAGGCCGCGTTCAACGCCGAAGGCCAGCCAACTCAGGCGGCCCTGGGCTTTGCCAAGAAGTGCGGCGTCGACCTCAGCGAGATCGACCAGAGCGGCGCCAAACTGCGCTTCTCGCAGCACATCCCGGGCAAGGCTACTGCCAGCCTGCTGCCGACCATCGTCGAAGATTCGCTCAACGACCTGCCGATTCCCAAGCGCATGCGCTGGGCGGCCAGCCGTGATGAATTCGTGCGGCCAACCCAATGGCTGGTGATGCTGCTCGGTGAGCAGGTGGTCGATTGCACCATCCTCAAGCAGCAAGCCGGTCGCGAGTCGCGTGGGCACCGTTTCCACCACCCGGAAAACGTGGTTATCAGCGCGCCTGCCAACTACGCCGAAGACCTGCGCAAAGCCTACGTGCTGGCCGATTTTGCCGAGCGCCGCGACTTGATCGCCAAGCGCACCGCAGAGCTCGCCCTGCAGCAGGAAGGCACGGCCATCGTGCCGCCGGCGCTGCTCGATGAAGTGACTGCGCTGGTCGAATGGCCGGTGCCGCTGGTGTGCTCGTTCGAGGAACGCTTCCTTGAAGTGCCGCAAGAAGCGCTGATCACCACCATGCAGGACAACCAGAAGTACTTCTGCCTGCTCGACAGCGACGGCAAGTTGCTGCCGCGCTTCATTACCGTGGCCAACGTCGAGAGCCGTGACCCGCAGCAGATCGTGCTCGGTAACGAAAAGGTCGTGCGCCCACGCCTGACCGACGCCGAGTTCTTCTTCAAGCAGGACAAGAAGCAGCCGCTGGCGACCTTCAACGAGCGCTTGAAGAACGTGGTGTTCCAGGCCCAGCTGGGCAGCGTCTACGACAAAGCCGAGCGTGTTTCCAAGCTGGCCGCCTACATCGCCCCACGCATCGGCGGCGACGCCCAGCGTGCGGCGCGTGCCGGCTTGCTGTCCAAGTGTGACCTGGCCACCGAAATGGTCGGCGAGTTCCCGGAAATGCAAGGCGTTGCCGGCTACTACTACGCCATGAACGACGGCGAGCCGGAAGACGTCGCCCTGGCCCTGAACGAGCAGTACATGCCGCGCGGTGCTGGCGCGGAACTGCCGCAGACCCTCACCGGTGCTGCCGTGGCCATTGCCGACAAGCTCGACACGCTGGTCGGTATCTTTGGCATCGGCATGCTGCCAACCGGCAGCAAAGACCCGTACGCCCTGCGTCGCGCTGCCCTCGGCGTGCTGCGCATTCTGATCGACAAGCAGCTGGATCTGGACCTGACCGACGCCGTGAGCTTCGCCGTCAACCAGTTCGGTAGCAAGATCAAGCCAGCCGGGCTGTCCGAGCAGGTCCTGGAGTTCATCTTCGACCGCCTGCGTGCACGTTATGAAGACGAAGGCATTGACGTCGGTACCTACCTGTCGGTACGCGCCCTCAAGCCAGGCTCGGCGCTGGACTTCGACCAACGCGTACAGGCCGTGCAGGCATTCCGCCAACTGCCTGAAGCCGGGGCCCTGGCCGCGGTCAATAAGCGTGTGTCGAACCTGCTGAGCAAGGCTGAGGGTGCGATCTCCGAGCAAGTCGAGCCGAAGTATTTCGACAATGCCAACGAGTTCTCGCTGTACTCGGCGATCCAGCAGGCCGACCAGGCTGTGCAACCGATGGCCGCGGCCCGTCAGTACCGTGAGTCGCTGGCCCGCCTGGCAGCGCTGCGTGACCCGGTCGACGCCTTCTTCGAGGCAGTGATGGTCAACGCCGAAGATGCCAAGGTCCGTGCCAACCGCTACGCCCTGCTCAGCCGCCTGCGCGGTCTGTTCCTGGGTGTGGCCGACATCTCGTTGCTGGGGTAAGCCTTGAAACTGCTGATTCTCGATCGTGACGGGGTGATCAATCACGACTCCGACGCCTACATCAAGTCGCTGGAGGAGTGGATCCCCATTGCCGGCGCGATCGAGGCCATCGCGCAGTTGAGCAAAGCGGGCTGGACGGTGGCGGTGGCCACCAACCAGTCCGGCATTGCCCGGGGCTACTATTCGCTGGACACCCTCGAGGCCATGCATACGCGCTTGCGCGAGCTGGTGACCGAGCAGGGTGGCGAACTGGGCCTCGTCGTGTACTGCCCGCATGGCCCGGACGAGGGCTGCGCCTGTCGCAAACCGAAGCCGGGCATGCTCGAGGCAATCGCTGCCCATTACCAGGCAGAGCTGCCTGGCGTATGGTTCGTCGGCGACAGTAAAGGTGACCTGGAGGCCGCCCTGGCCGTCGGAGCACAACCTGTGTTGGTGAAAACCGGCAAAGGTGAGCGCACCCTGAGCAAGGGCGTCGCTGCAAGCACGCTGATTTTTGACGATCTGGCCGCTGTCGCCAGAGCACTTATCTAGACTGTACGCCGCCTGGCGCACAGTTCATTAGGCGGGCACGACCCGCAACGGTACATGCCACTATGTCGATCCTGCAGGCGATCAGAATCTTTCTTTTTTACCTGCTGCTGGGCACCAGCTCGTTGCTCTGGTGCACCTTGAGCTTCTTCATCGCGCCGTTTCTGCCGTTTCAAAAGCGCTACCGCTTCATCAACGTCTACTGGTGCCGCTTTGCCGTGCGCCTGACCGAGGTGATGCTGGGTATCCGCTACAAGATCACCGGCGCGCAGAACGTGCCAGCGACCCCGTGCGTGATTCTGTCCAATCACCAGAGCACCTGGGAAACGTTCTTCCTGTCGGCGTACTTCCAACCGCTGAGCCAGGTACTCAAGCGTGAGCTGCTGTATGTGCCGTTCTTTGGCTGGGCCATGGCCATGCTGCGGCCGATCGCGATCGACCGCGACAACCCCAAGGAAGCCTTGCGCCACGTTGCCAAGAAGGGCGATGAGCTGCTCAAGCAAGGCGTGTGGGTATTGATCTTCCCTGAGGGTACCCGTGTCCCGTATGGGCAGATCGGCAAGTTCTCCCGTGGCGGTACGGCCTTGGCGGTGAACGCAGGCCTGCCGGTGCTGCCGATTGCGCATAACGCCGGCCGTTACTGGCCGAAGTCTGGCTGGGGCAAGCAGGCAGGGGTAATCGAGGTGGTGATTGGCGAGCCGATGTATGCCGAAGGCAGCGGGCCGCGGGCCATTGCTGACCTGAATAACCGCGCTGAGGCGTGGAATCAGGAGACCCAGCGGGCGCTGGGTGCGCTGCCTCCAGTGGCTGAAAGCAGCGCCGCAGACAGCTTGGAAAATTGTGGATAACTTGTGAGCAACTTTTCAAATGATGCTTAGAGATTGACTCTAAGTGATTGAAATTTATAGTTATTTATCTATGTGACAGTTTTTCGAAAACCGTGCATAAGTTTTTTCGTGATTGAAAACGGGGGCTGCTTCGCAGCCCCCGGCTGTTTCAGATCAGACCTTGTCCAGGTCCACATCCTTGGTCTCTTTCAAACAGAATATCCCCACCACCAGGCTCACCCCGGTTATCAACACCGGGTACCACAGCCCATAGAAAATATCCCCGGTATACACCACCAGCGCGAACGATACGGTCGGCAGGAACCCACCGAACCAGCCGTTACCAATGTGGTACGGCAGGGACATCGAGGTATAGCGGATCCGCGTCGGGAACAGCTCGACCATGACCGCCGCCAGCGGGCCATAGGTCATGGTCGCGATCAGGATCATCGCTACAATCAGCGCTACCACCATGAACTCGTTGACCTGCGCAGGATCGGCCTTGGCCGGATACCCCGCCTGGGTAATCGCCGCACGCATTGCCGCTTCGTCGAAGCCAGTGATGGCCGTGTCGCCGATGTTCACCACGACATCACTGCCAGTCGCAGCAGCCGAGCTGTACGGCAGGCCCTGCTTGACCAGGAAGGTTTTGACCTTGTCGCACGGGCTGTCGAAACGCGCTTTGCCGACCGGGTCGAACTGGAAGGTGCAGCTGGCTGGGTCAGCCATCACCACGATGGGCGACTGACGGCTGGCGGCGTCGATCTGTGGGTTGGCGTAATGGCTCAGGGCCTTGAACAGCGGGAAGTACAGGACGGTTGCCAGCAGCAGGCCAACCATCAGGATCGGCTTGCGGCCAATGCGGTCAGACAGCCAACCGAAGAACACGAAGAACGGCGCGCCGATCACCACGCTGATGATCAGCAGAGTGTTGGCCTGGGCCGGGTCCATCTTGAGCATCTGGGTCATGAAGAACAGCACATAGAATTGCGCCGTGTAGAAGGTTACTGCCTGACCGGCGTTGATGCTGAACAGTGCCGTCAGAACGATCTTGAGGTTGCTCCAATTGGTGAACGACTCACGAATCGGCGACTTGCTCAGTTTGCCCTGCGCCTTCATTTTCACGAAGGCTGGCGACTCGTGCATGCTCATACGGATCCAGGTGGAAATCCCCAGCAGCACAATCGACAGCAGGAACGGCAGGCGCCAGCCCCAGGTTTCAAACTCATCACCGCTGATGTAGCGGCTACCCAGTACCACCAGCAATGACAGCAGCAGGCCCAGGGTCGCGGTTGACTGGATGAAGCCGGTGTGGAAACCGCGCTTGCCGGGCGGTGCATGCTCGGCCACGTAGGTTGCCGCGCCACCGTACTCGCCGCCCAACGCCAGGCCTTGGAGCATGCGCAGAATCACCAGGATGATCGGCGCCGCGATACCAATACTGGCATAGGTAGGCAACAGCCCGACCGCGAAGGTCGACAAGCCCATCAACACGATGGTGACCAGGAAGGTGTATTTACGCCCGATCATGTCGCCCAGGCGGCCGAACACCAGCGCGCCAAACGGCCTGACCAAAAACCCCGCAGCGAATGCCATCAGGGCAAAGATGAACGCCGTAGTGTCGTTGACCCCTGCAAAGAACTGCTTGCTGATCACCGCCGCCAGAGCGCCGTACAGAAAAAAGTCATACCACTCGAAAACCGTCCCGAGGGATGACGCGAAAATGATCTTTCTTTCCTCGCGACGGCTGGTAGGGCTCGCCGCTGCTCCCTGCTCTTGAATGTAATCAGACATCGTTGCTGTCCTCGGCCCGCAGGCCACAGTGATTATTCTTGTTGTTCCACTGCCGGCAGGCCCTGATCACCAGCCGCCGCTTGTTGCACGCACCTGGTCAGGGCGTCGGTATTGCGCTTGCGTCGCTGAGGTAGGTTTGGGTTGCAGCTCCTTTGAGAATCAGTTGCGCCGCTTTCTCGGCGATCATCAGTGTCGGTGAACAGGTATTGCCGGAAACAATCTGCGGCATGATCGAGGCGTCAGCTACGCGCAGACCCGGGATGCCGTGCACACGCAGTTGATGGTCGACCACATCGAACGCGCCGCTGCCCATGCGGCAGGTGCCGACCGGGTGGAAGATGGTGGTGCCGATCTTGCTCGCAGCCTCAAACAGCTCTTCTTCAGTGTTGAGCGCAACGCCCGGCAGGTACTCGACCGGGTCGAAGGCGGCGAGGGCAGGGGCCTGGACGATGCGCCGGGTCATGCGAATGGCATCGGCGGCAACTCGCAGGTCTTGCGGGTCGCTCAGATAGTTAGGGTTGATCACAGGCTCGGCATGCAGATCGGCCGAGCGAATATCGATGCGCCCGCGGCTGGCGGGGCGCAGGTTGCACACCGACGCGGTGAACGCCGGGAAGCGGTGCAGCGGCTCGCCGAAGCGCTCCAGTGACAGCGGCTGGACGTGATATTGCAGGTTGGCGCTGGCCTGCTCGGGGCTGGAGCGAACGAACGCGCCGAGCTGGCTGGGCGCCATCGCCAGCGGGCCGCTGCGGTCGTATAGATAGCGCAGGCCCATGCCCATCTTGCCCCATAGGCTGTTGGCCATCTGGTTCAAGGTACGGGTATTGCGGATCTGATAGATCAGACGCAACTGCAGATGGTCCTGCAGGTTGCCGCCCACACCAGGCATGTCATGGCGTACGCCGATGCCGAGATCTTCAAGCAGCTTGCGCGGGCCGATGCCGGAACGTTGGAGGATACCCGGTGAACCGACCGAGCCTGCGCAGAGGATAATCTCCCGCCGCGCCTGAAACTCGTGCCACTCACCCTGCCAGCGAGCTTTGACCGCCGCAGCACGGGTATTGTCGAGCAGCACCTGGTCAACTTCGACGCCAGTGAGCAGAGTCAGGTTGGGCCGCTTGAGGATTGGCCGCAGAAAGGCTTTGGCCGCATTCCAGCGTACGCCGCTGCGCTGGTTGACCTGAAAGTATCCACAGCCTTGGTTGTCGCCGGTATTGAAGTCATCGACCTTGCCAATCCCGCTCTGCTCGGCGGCATCGCGGAAGGCGTCGAGGATCGGCCAGCTGTAGCGCTGCTGCTCGACCCGCCATTCGCCGTCGGCGCCGTGGCTGTCGCTGCTGCCGGCATAGTGATTCTCGCTGGCCTTGAACAGCGGCAGCACGTCTTTCCAGGCCCAGCCGTCGTTGCCTTGTTCAGCCCAGCGATCATAGTCGCTGGCTTGGCCGCGCATGTAGATCATGCCGTTGATCGACGAGCAGCCGCCGAGCACCTTGCCGCGCGGATAACCCAGGCTGCGGTCGCCAAGGCCCGCTTGCGCCTCGGTCTTGAAGCACCAGTCGGTGCGCGGGTTACCGATGCAATAGAGGTAACCGACCGGGATGTGAATCCATGGATAGTTATCGCGCCCACCCGCTTCGAGCAGCAGCACCCGGCAGGATGGATCGGCGGACAAACGGTTGGCCAGCAAACATCCGGCTGGGCCAGCGCCTACAACGACATAGTCGTAGGCAGAATCGGCTGATGGCATGTGCGACCTCGGGCCTGATTATTATTCTTGTCGCTTTTGATCTTAGTGCGTAATTTCGCTAATGAAACACGAGTTTTCGCTCAACCGCTGTGCGTTTTAGCACAGCCAATATCAGCCGTTTCCTAAGTAACCTGACAGCCGCTCACAGTTATGCACAGGGATAAGCATGTTCGACTGGAATGATCTGAGGTTCTTTCTCGAGTTGCAGCGCAGCGGCCGTCTGCTGACTGCAGCCAAGCGCTTGAACACCACCCACAGCACGGTGGCGCGGCATATCGAGGGCATCGAAAAGAGCCTGGGCACAGCGCTGTTCGTTCAACATGCACAGGGTTACGAGCTGACGCCGTCTGGCCAGGCACTGCTCAAACATGCCGAAGCGATGGAGAACGTCGCGCTGTTGGCGCAGGAAGAGATCACCCAGGCGATAACGCCGCTGGGCAAGATCCGCCTGGGCGTCACCGAAGGCATCGGCATCATGTTCTTCACCCCACGCATGCGCGCCTTGTTCGAGCGCTATCCGGGCCTGGAAGTCGAACTGGTGGCGGTGCCGCGCTTCGTCAGCATCCTCAACCGCGAGGCAGAAATCAGCATTCATCTGGAACGGCCCAATGCCGACCTGTTGATAACTCGCAAGCTCACTGACTATCGGCTGGCGCTATACGCCAGCCCCGAGTACCTCCAACGCTCACCGGCGCTGAACAGTCGTGAGGATCTGGCCCGTCACAGCTGGATTGGCTACGTCGACGATCTGCTGTTCAGCCAGGAGCTGCTGTTTCTCAACAGTTTCTGCCGTGCGCCGAATGTGATCTTTCGCAGCACCAGCGTCATCGCTCAGCAGCAGGCCGCACGCGCCGGCTTGGGCATCGCTGTGCTGCCCAACTACATGGCCAGGCATGATCCACAGCTGCGCCGGGTGCTGCCCAGCGAAACCATCCAGCGCAGCTACTGGATCTGCACCCGGCGCGAGTTGCACAAGTCAGTGCGCCTGCGGGTAGTCTGGGATTACCTGCTGGCGCTGTGTGCGGCAGAGCAGGCCGAGCTGCTAGCCGAGTAGGCCCTTGCTCGCCAGCAGCAGCGCTGCGCCGATGCCGACCACGGCAAACACCTGCTGCAAGCGCGGCCCGGCCAACTTGCCGGCCAGTGGGCGCGCCAGCAGCAGGCCCATCACCGCACCTACCGCGAAGGGTGCACCTACCTGCCAGTGCATCACCCCGGCGACGCTGGCGCTGACTACGCTGCCGCAGGCAACCAGCGCGATCACCGCCAACGAGGTGGCGATAATGCTCTTCATCTCCAGGTTGGTATAACGGCTGAGTGCCGGAATGATGACGAAGCCGCCACCGACGCCCAGCAGTCCCGACAGTAAACCCGCCACACCGCCGGTCACGGCCAGGGCACGTGCGCAGGGCAAGGTCCAGCGCAGCCGCCCCTGCAAAGGGTTGAGTACACAGGGCATGATCAGCCGCTCGCCACACGGCGGCTCACCACGCAACTCGCGCGCCGACTTGCGCCAGATGCGCAGGCAGGCATGGATCAGCACCGCGGCGAACACCAACGCCAGCGGTGCGTTGGGCAACCGATGAGCGAGCATCAAACCGAAAGGTGTTGCGCAGATACCGATCAGCGCAATGAACAACGCCGCGCGATAACGCACCAGGCCCTGGCGCAGCCCGAGCAGCGCACCGACTGACGCCGCCAGGCCGACTGCCAAAAGGCCAACTGGCGCCGCCTCGACCATATTCAAACCCAGCCCAAATACCAATAACGGCACTGCCAGAATGCCTCCGCCAGCACCGGTCAACGCCAGTACCGCGCCTATGATCGCGCCCAGCGCTGCACCCAGCACTTCGATCACGATTGCTTCTCGGTGCCGGCAGGTTGCGGCCGCGCCAGCCATTCACGGCCTTTGAGCATCCCATGCCAATACAGCGCAGGGAGCAGCTTCACCTTGAGTAGCCAGGCCAGCCGAGTAGGCTGCCGGCCGTCGAGCAACCACTGCGCAAAGCTGGGTGCCAGCGTACCGCCGTATTTGAATTCAGCCAGGACGATCTTGCCGCGCTCCACGGTCAGCGGGCATGAACCGTAACCGTCATAGTGCGCGAGGGTAGGCGACCGGCCGAGCGCTACCAGCACGTTGTTGGCCACCACCGGCGCCTGCTTGCGCGCAGCTGCGGCAGTCTTGGCGTTACTGGTATTGATCGCATCACCCAGGCCGTGCACGTTGGCGAACTGCCGATGGCGCAGAGTGAACGGATCGACATCCAGCCAGCCCGCGCCATCCGCCAGCGGGCTGCTGCTGATGAAGGCGGGCGCTACTTGCGGCGGCGCCACGTGCAACATGTCGAAGGGCTCGACTCGCGTCTGCGTGCTGCCATCGGCCAGGCTGTGGATAAACGTCGCGCGCTTGCCCGGACCATCTACTGCCACCAGGCGGTGTGAATAGTTGAGATCCACCGCGTACTTGTCGATGTAGGCCATCAATGCGGGCACGTAGTCAGCAACGCCAAAAAGTACCGGACCCGAATTGTAGAAGCTGGCCTTGATGGCACCCAGGCGCTCACGCCGCAGCCAGTGATCACACGAAAGGTACAACGCCTTCTGTGGGGCCCCCGCACACTTGATGGGCATCGGGGGCTGGGTGAAGAGGGCGCGGCCTTGCTTGAGGTTCTGGACCAATTGCCAGGTGTAAGGTGCCAGGTCATAACGGTAGTTGGAGGTCACACCGTTGCGCCCGAGGGTTTCCGTGAGGCCCTCGATTGCCTGCCAGTCGAGAGTCAGGCCGGGGCAGACCACCAGCTGTTCGTAACTGATGATGCGGCCGTCCTCCACAACCACGCTTTGCGCTGCGGGATCAAAACTAATCACCCGCGCTTTTATGAATCGCACGCCTTTGGGGATGGCGCTGAGCATGCTGCGCGCGGTGCTGGCAGCGCTGAATACACCAGCGCCGACCAGGGTCCAGCCGGGTTGGTAGTAATGCACCTCAGCCGGATCGATCAACGCAATATCGAGCGTCGGATCACGCTTGAACAAACTGGCGGCGGTGGCAATCCCCGCAGCACCAGCGCCGACGATCACCACCTTGTGATGGTCGATGCGCGTGCTATTGGCTGTGGATGGCAAGGCAGGCATGCGGGTATTCCTTTTCGATCTTGGTATGGGTACTTGGCCGGCGACGTTCAGAGCTGGTTCAGCGGGATTTTCAGGTAACGCACGCCGTTGCTCTCCGGCTCAGGCAACTGCCCGCTGCGCATGTTGACCTGGACGGCGGGCAGGATCAGTACCGGCATATCCAGGGTGGCGTCACGCGCTTCGCGCATGGCGACGAACTCGTCCTCGCTGATGCCCTGACGGATATGAATATTGCTGGCGCGCTGCTCGGCCACGGTGGTGACAAAACGCAGGGCGCGGCCCTCAGGCAGGTAGTCATGGCACATGAACAGTTGGCTGTGGTCGGGCAAAGCGAGCAAACGCCGGATCGAGCGATACAGCGTGCGTGCGTCGGCACCGGGAAAATCGCATCGGGCAGTGCCGTAGTCAGGCATGAATAAGGTATCGCCGACAAACACCGCCTTCTCGCCAGCATCCTCGACCACGTAGCTCATGCACGCCGGGGTGTGCCCTGGGGTGTGTAGCGCACGGGCCCGCAGATTGCCGATCATCAGCACGTATTCGTCTTCCAGCAACACGTCGAACTGGCTGCCGTCGCGGGCGAAACCGGGTTCGGCGTTGAACAGTGCTGCGAAGGTCTTCTGCACCTGGGTGATGTGCGAACCGATGGCAACCTGGCCGCCAAGCTTGGCTTTCAGATAGGCAGCAGCCGACAGGTGATCGGCGTGCAAATGAGTTTCCAGAATCCACTGCACACTGGCGCCGAGCGCCTCGACCCGAGCGATCAGCTTGTCCGCCGAGCTGTGGCTGGTGCGTCCGGACTTGGGATCGTAGTCGAGCACGCTGTCGATCAGCGCGCACTTGAGGGTCTGACGGTCCATCACCAGGTAGCTGATGGTCGAAGTGGCCTCGTCGAACAGGCTCTCTACATGGATGTTGTTGCCGATGATCATCACACTCTCCAGATATCTGCAGCGCCTTGTTAGGCTTAGGCAATAACCCAGGGTTTATCAAGATGCATGCCAGGGTTTCAATGAGGTGTTATGGCCCACCTGTCCGCAGTGCTACAGCTGTCGCAGCGTTGTCTTCCTCACGATTCGCTGCCAGCACTGCCAGTGGTTGGCAGTCGACTGTCAGCCAATGGCAGTCACTGGCAGTCCTTGCTACGCTCGCCAGGTACCCGCAACCGGTTCTGGTCATGTCTGCGCTTTCCGCTTCTCATCCTGCCATCCTCGGCCTGGTGTCCTACCTTGAGCACGATGTGCACCCGTCGATCGTGCTCGACACCGACTACAACATCCTTGCGGCCAATGCTGCCTACCGGCGTCAGTTCGGCATCAATGACAGTGCGCCGCTGGGCGAGAAATGTCATCGCGTCTCTCATCACTACGCGGTGCCCTGCGATCAGGCCGGCGAGCATTGCCCGATGCGCAAAGCCTGGGACAGCAAAGTGCCGGAGCGGGTCCTGCACATTCATCACACCCCACGCGGGCCCGAGCATGTCGACGTCGAGTTGCGGCCAATCCTCGACGAGCAGGGCAGGGTGGTTGCCTTCGTCGAGCGCCTCAACACCGTGACCCTGGCTGCCGCCCAGCCACAGCAGCAAGGGCTGGTTGGCCGCGCGCCGGCGTTCCAGGCGGCGCTGGCCAGCTTGCAACGCGCCGCGCCAGCGCAGATTCCGGTGTTGCTGCAGGGCGAATCCGGGACTGGCAAGGAGTTGTTCGCCCGTGCCCTGCACCTCGGCAGCCCGCGCGCGACCGGCCCGCTGGTGGTGGTCGACTGCACCGGGCTCAATGACAGCCTGTTCGAGAGTGAGCTGTTCGGCTATGAGAAAGGCGCGTTCACTGGCGCGACCCAGCGCAAGATCGGTCTCGCCGAAGCAGCCCATGGCGGCACGCTGTTCCTCGACGAAATAGGTGAAGTGCCGCTGACCATGCAGGTCAAGTTGTTGCGACTGATCGAGTCGGGCAGCTTCCGCCCGGTGGGCAGCTTGCGCACCGTGCACTCAGACTTTCGCCTGATTTCGGCTACCCACAAGCCGCTCAAAGAGATGGTGGCAGCAGGTACCTTCCGCGAGGACCTGTACTACCGAATCAGCGGTTTTCCGATTCGCTTGCCAGCGCTACGCGAGCGAGTAGAAGACCTACCGATGCTGGCGCAGAGCTTGTTACAGCGCATGGCTGGCGCACATACCGTCACGCTGACGCCTGAAGCGCAAGCGCGCCTGAGCTTGCATGCCTTCCCGGGCAATATCCGCGAGCTGCGCAATATCCTCGAACGTGCGCGATTGTTTGCCGATGACGGGCTGATCCGCCCAGAGCATCTGCCTGAGGACCTGGCCCCCGCCAGCTCGACTGTATCGACACGAGACTCGCGTAATTCGCTAGCCGACCTCGCGCAGTTGGTGAAGCAGTTCCAAGGGCCGCGCAGCGAGCTGGCGCAGGTACTGGGCATCAGTGAACGCACGCTGTATCGCCGGCTACGTAAGCTTGGGCTTTGAGAGCGTCGAAAGCGTTGCTGTTCCACGTGGAACATGCCTGCGCAGGGACGCCGTCTTTTGCTTACCGGTCACGGCTGACAAGAATTGGGTGACCGTGGAGCGGGACGACATTCAATGATCAGTAGCACGCGGGCAGCGCTGTGAAATCTTGAAAAACAAAAAGCCCGCGAATGCGGGCTTTTTGTTGATCGGCGGGCCCAGGCTTGAGCAACACCGGTCGTTTACGGCAGATCAGAAGTCCAGGTTGGACACCGACAGCGCGTTGTTCTCGATGAACTCACGACGAGGTTCCACAGCGTCGCCCATCAAGGTATTGAAGATCTGATCAGCAGCGATCGCATCTTCGATGGTGACCTTGAGCATGCGGCGCACCGCTGGGTCCATAGTGGTCTCCCAGAGCTGATCCGGGTTCATCTCGCCCAGACCTTTGTAGCGCTGGATGGTGTGACGCTTGGCAGTCTCGTTCATCAGCCAGTCGAGGGCTTCCTTGAACTCGCTGACTGCCTTGCGCCGTTCGCCACGTTGCACGTAAGCGCCTTCACCGAACAGGGTGCTGATCTTGCCACCCAGGTTAACCACAGTGCGGTAGTCGTTGCTACCGAAGAAGTCACGGTTGAAGGTGATGTAGCTTGCGAGGCCGTGGGAGGTGATTTCCACTTCCGGCAGCCAAACGTTGCGCTCTTTGTCTTCACGCAGGCTAGCGTTGTAGGCCAGGCCCGACTTCTGGTTGCTGTGCAGGCGAGCCTGGAAGGTTTTCAACCAAGCCTGCATGTGAGCGTGGTCGCCCAAATGCTCCAGGGTGATTTCATCCATGTAGATGAAGTGCTCGGTCAGCTCCTGCGGATACAGACGCGACAGACGCTTGAGGGTCTTCATCACACTGCGGAACTCTTGGACCAGACTTTCCAGCTGTACGCCGGAAACTGCTGGCGCCGATTCGTCCAGGTGCAGGCTGGCATCATCCAGAGCCGACTGGGTCATGTACTCTTCCATGGCCTCGTCGTCTTTGATGTACTGCTCCTGCTTGCCGCGCTTGACCTTGTACAGCGGTGGCTGAGCGATGTAGATGTAGCCGCGCTCGACCAGCTCCGGCAGCTGACGGAAGAAGAAGGTCAGCAGCAGGGTACGGATGTGCGAACCGTCGACGTCGGCATCGGTCATGATGATGATGTTGTGGTAACGCAGCTTGGCGATGTTGTACTCGTCGCGGCCGATACCACAGCCCAGCGCGGTGATCAGCGTACCGACTTCCTGGGACGAGATCATCTTGTCGAAGCGGGCTTTCTCGACGTTGAGGATCTTACCCTTCAACGGCAGGATCGCCTGGGTACGACGGTTACGGCCTTGCTTGGCCGAACCACCTGCGGAGTCACCCTCCACCAGGTACAGTTCAGACAGGGCAGGGTCCTTCTCCTGGCAGTCAGCCAGTTTCCCCGGCAGGCCAGCGATGTCCAGTGCACCTTTACGGCGAGTCATCTCACGCGCTTTACGCGCTGCTTCACGAGCACGGGCAGCGTCGATCATCTTGCCGACCACAGCCTTGGCTTCGTTGGGGTTTTCCAACAGGAAGTCAGAGAAGAACTTGTTCATCTCTTGTTCGACGGCGGTTTTCACCTCCGACGAGACCAGCTTGTCTTTGGTCTGCGAGCTGAACTTCGGATCCGGTACCTTCACCGAGATGATCGCGGTCAGGCCTTCCCGGGCGTCGTCACCCGTGGTTGCAACCTTGTTCTTCTTGGCCAGGCCTTCTTGCTCGATGTAAGCATTCAGGCTGCGGGTCAACGAAGAACGGAAGCCGACCAGGTGAGTACCACCATCGCGCTGCGGAATGTTGTTGGTGAAGCACAACAGGTTTTCGTTGAAGCTGTCGTTCCACTGCAGGGCAACTTCAACACCGACACCATCTTCACGCTGGCTGCTGAAGTGAAAGACCTGGCTGTTCACCGGCGTCTTGTTGATGTTCAGATACTCGACAAATGCGCGCAGGCCGCCTTCATATTTGAAGAGCTCTTCTTTGCCACTGCGCTCATCCTTCAACAGAATGCCAACACCCGAGTTCAGGAACGACAACTCGCGAATACGCTTGGCCAGAATATCCCAGCTGAAGTGGATATTCTTGAAGGTGTCAGCAGACGGCTTGAAGTGGATATGGGTACCGGTGCTGTCGCTTTCGCCAACAACCGCCATAGGCGCTTGCGGTACGCCGTGGACGTAAGTCTGTTCCCAGACCTTGCCACTACGGCGTACGGTCAGGATCAGTTGCTCAGAAAGGGCGTTCACTACCGAAACGCCAACACCGTGCAGACCGCCGGATACTTTGTACGAGTTGTCGTCGAACTTACCGCCGGCGTGCAGCACAGTCATGATGACTTCAGCAGCTGAGACGCCTTCTTCTTTATGGACGTCGACCGGAATACCACGGCCGTTGTCGCGGACGCTGATGGATTCGTCCGGATGGATGATGACGGTGATGTCATCGCAGTGACCGGCGAGGGCTTCGTCGATCGAGTTGTCGACCACCTCGAAGACCATGTGGTGCAGGCCGCTGCCATCATCGGTGTCGCCGATATACATGCCGGGACGTTTGCGTACGGCATCAAGCCCTTTCAGCACTTTAATGCTGGACGAGTCGTACGTTTGATTTTCGCTCATGCCTTCACTCCCGATGGTCGTGGGTCTGGGTGATACGGCCCTGTTCCACGTGGAACAAAGCAACTGGCGTTTCCGTCTGCCAGCCTTCCCTCAGTAATTCGTGATCTACACAGGTGATGAACACCTGGCAGCGTAATTCTTCAAGCAAGCGGCACAGTGCGCGGCGATGCTGCTCGTCCAGCTCAGACGGCAGGTCATCTACGAGATAGATACAAAGACCGCGACGAGCCTGGCTAACCAGATGACCTTGGGCGATGCGCAATGCGCACACCACAAGTTTCTGTTGCCCACGGGACAAGATATCCGCAGCGTTGTTTGCACCAATACGCAGGCGCAAATCTGCACGTTGCGGACCGGCCTGGGTATGGCCAATCTGCTGATCGCGTTGAAGAGAAGTGGCGAGGACCTCGTTAAGTTCCCGGTCCTTGTCCCAGCCGCGATAGTAGCTCAAGGTCAATCCGTCCAGCTCGACCAGTTCGCTCAGGGTACGCTCGAAGACGGGCTTCAAGGCCTTGATGTAGGTGCGACGGTATTCATCTATCTCCGCGCTCGCCAGGCACAATTCTCGGTCCCAGGCGGCTTGCGAAGCAGCGTCAAGTGTACCATGCCGCAACCATGAGTTCCGCTGCCGCAGCGCCTTCTGCAAGCGCTGCCAAGCACCGAGGAAACGTGGTTCCACGTGGAACACTCCCCAGTCGAGAAACTGCCGGCGTATTTTCGGAGCGCCCTCGAGCAGGCGAAAGCTGTCCGGGTTGATCAATTGCAGCGGCAGTAGCTCGGCCAGCTGCGCAGCACTGCGAGCGTTCTGCCCATCGATGCGAATGGTGAAGTCGCCCTGGCGCTCGCGTGATACACCCAGGTTGCTGGTGCCACCTTCGGCCAGTTGCACTTCACCAAAGACGGTACAGGTCGGCTGCTCGTACTGGATAACAGGCGTCAGTCGGGTGCTGCGAAATGATCGAGCCAGACCCAGAAGGTACACGGCTTCAAGCACGCTGGTCTTGCCGCTGCCGTTGGCGCCGTAAAGGATGTTGATGCGGGGGGAGGGCGTGAGGGTCACTGGGTGCAGGTTGCGCACCGCAGTGACCATGATACGTCGTAGGGACATTCGCTCAGCTACAGATCACAGGCGCATCGGCATGACGACGTAGGACGAGTCATCGTTGCCAGCTTCCTGCAGCAGGGCACTGCTGTTGGAGTCGGATAGAATCAGTCGAACCTGTTCTGTGGTCATTACGCCCAGCACGTCCAGCAAGTAGCTGACGTTGAAGCCGATCTCCAGCGCGCTGCCGTTATAGTCGACGCTGATTTCTTCCTCAGCTTCTTCCTGCTCAGGGTTGTTGGCCTGGATTTTCAGTTGGCCGGCGGCCAACTGCAGGCGAATCCCGCGGTACTTCTCGTTGGACAGAATCGCAGTACGGCTGAAAGCTTCACGCAATGCCTGACGATCACCCACCACCAGCTTGTCACCGCCTTTAGGCAGCACACGCTCGTAGTCTGGGAACTTGCCGTCTACCAGCTTGGAGGTAAAGGTGAATTCACCGGTGGTAGCGCGGATATGGTGCTGGCCGAGTACGATACTGACCATGCCTTCCGGATCGGTCAGCAAACGCGCCAGCTCCAGGATACCTTTGCGTGGCACGATCACCTGGTGCCGGTCAGCTTGCTCGATGCCTGCGGTCATCGAGCACATCGCCAGGCGATGGCCGTCAGTAGCAACGGCGCGCAGGGTGCCTGGAGACACTTCAAGCAGCATACCGTTGAGGTAGTAGCGCACGTCCTGCTGAGCCATGGCGAAGCTGGTGCGCTCGATCAGACGGCGCAGGCGGCTCTGCTCCAGGTCGCAAGTCAGCGAGCCTGGGCCTTCTTCAACAGTCGGGAAGTCATTGGCGGGCAGCGTCGACAGGGTGAAGCGGCTGCGACCGGCTTTAAGCAGCAGCTTCTGCTCATCAACCTTGATGTCGATCAGCGCGTCACTTGGCAAGCTCTTGCAGATGTCCATCAGCTTACGTGCCGGGACAGTGATTTCGCCTGGCTCGGCTGGCTCTTCCAGCTGCACGCGACCGACCAGTTCGACTTCCAGGTCGGTACCGGTCAACGACAGCTGCTGGCCTTGTACGACCAACAGGACGTTGGACAGGACCGGCAAGGTCTGGCGACGCTCGACGACACCTGCGACCAGTTGCAGGGGTTTCAACAGGGCTTCGCGTTGAATGGTGAAATGCATGGTCTAGTCCCTTGCCTTCAAAATGGCTGCGCCGGCGATCATCATGTCGTCAGCGTCCGCAGCAGGTTCTTGTAGTCCTCGCGGATGTCCGCATCGGATTCTTTCAGTTCGTTGATCTTGCGGCAGGCGTGCAGCACGGTGGTGTGGTCGCGGCCGCCAAACATATCGCCAATCTCTGGCAAGCTATGGTTGGTCAGCTCTTTGGACAACGCCATGGCTACCTGACGCGGACGCGCTACCGAGCGCGAGCGACGCTTGGACAGCAGATCGGAGATCTTGATCTTGTAGTACTCAGCGACGGTGCGCTGAATGTTATCCACACTGACCAATTTATCCTGCAGCGCCAGCAAGTCCTTCAGCGACTCGCGGATCAGCTCGATGGTGATATCGCGGCCCATGAAGTGCGAGTGAGCGATGACCCGCTTCAGCGCGCCCTCCAGCTCACGCACGTTGGAACGAATACGCTGGGCAATGAAGAAGGCTGCGTCATGCGGCAAATCCACCTTGGCCTGGTCGGCCTTCTTCATCAGGATCGCAACGCGGGTCTCGAGTTCTGGCGGCTCGACTGCAACAGTCAAACCCCAGCCGAAGCGCGATTTCAGACGCTCTTCAAGGCCTTCGATTTCCTTCGGATAGCGGTCGCTGGTCAAAATCACCTGCTGACCGCCTTCAAGCAAGGCGTTGAAGGTGTGGAAAAACTCTTCCTGCGAACGCTCCTTGCGGGCGAAGAACTGAATGTCATCGATCAGCAGCGCATCGACTGAGCGGTAGAAGCGCTTGAACTCGTTGATGGCATTGAGCTGCAGCGCCTTGACCATGTCGGCCACGAAGCGCTCGGAATGCAGGTACACCACCTTGGCATTCGGGTTCTTCTTCAGCAGGTGGTTACCCACAGCGTGCATCAAGTGAGTTTTCCCCAGGCCTACACCGCCATACAGAAAGAGCGGGTTGTAACCATGCTTGGGGTTATCCGCCACCTGCCACGCAGCCGCGCGGGCAAGTTGGTTGGATTTACCTTCCACAAACGTATCGAAGGTGAACGTGCGGTTCAGATAGCTGGTGTGCTTGAGCGCACCTTCTACCTGCACAGTGCGCTGTTCAGTGCGCCCAGGTGCAGTTGGCTGCACGGGCGTATCGCCGCCCATCGAGTCAAAGCTGTGGCGCGAAGTCGGCTCTTCGACTTCGTTGACCACTACCGGCTCGATCGATTTGGCCGCAGTGCGCTCTTCAGACGGAGCCGCAGGTGCAGGCTGCTGAGACTGTGCAATCGCTGCCGCCGCAGCACTGACCGGGGCGTTGGGAGCTGCGCGTGCTGCAGAACTGCGGCGGCTGCCTATCAACAAGGACAGCGCCGGTGCGATGCCGCTGCCGTGCTCACCCAGCAGCTCAAGCAGCCGGCCCAGGTACTTTTCATTGACCCAGTCGAGGACGAAGCGATTAGGCGCGTATACGCGCAGCTCGTCGCCTTCGGCTTCGACCTGTAGTGGACGGATCCAGGTGTTGAATTGCTGGGCAGGCAGTTCGTCGCGCAGAAGCTCCACGCACTGCTGCCAAAGTTCCACTGACACGGATATCCCCTGAGTTGAAAGCCGGATGAGGCAAAAAGCAAACCGCCATTGTACCGGGCGGGTGAGTACTTATCCACATAAGAGCGGCATGGATGGCGTGCCAAAGCAGCCAATTCATGTCCGAAAAGCCATCTTAACCCCTGAATAAGCTCTGTGGATAACCCTACATAAGGGCTATGCACAACCCTGGGTTGAAGCCTGTGTATAAAACCCCTGTGGATAAATATCCATTCGATCCACAGGTTTCGACCATGCGCAGCACAAGCGCAGCACCTGTTTCTGACAGAGTCTACGATCTCTGTACATAGCATGGATAAAGGGCTGCGTAATGTTATCCACAGAAAAGGCTGTGTATAAGATCTATAAGTTATTCAGAAAAGCTTTATATATGCCTCTTTTATATTTTCATATTGAGCGTGTCTGTGAAAAGCGCTCAGGCCGATGACACACTCGGTCCAGCACCACCTCATCCACCTCGCCGATGAAAAAAGTGCTGCCATCCATAAGGAAAGGCTGGTTGGAAATTGACCTATTGGCTTGCTTTCTCTAGAATCGCCGATCTCTTAAAACGGGGGCCATTCCGGCCCGTGTCGTCGAACCCAGGTAACACGCCATGAAACGTACTTTCCAACCAAGCACCATCAAGCGCGCGCGCACCCACGGCTTCCGTGCCCGTATGGCCACCAAGAACGGTCGTGCAGTACTGTCGCGTCGTCGCGCCAAAGGCCGTAAGCGTCTGGCCGTTTGATTTTTCGGCACAGGTGGTGAGTCAGGACTTCAGTCGGGATAAGCGACTGCTTACAGCCCGGCACTTCAAAGCGGTCTTCGACTCGCCAACTGGCAAGGTTCCAGGCAAAAGCCTGCTTATCCTTGCCCGCGAGAACGGCCTCGATCACCCGCGCCTCGGCTTGGTGATCGGCAAGAAGAGTGTCAAGCTTGCCGTTCAACGCAATCGCCTCAAACGTTTGATGCGTGATTCTTTTCGTCTGAATCAGCAGAGTCTTGCTGGGCTGGACATTGTGATCGTCGCGCGCAAAGGCTTGGGCGAGGTAGAAAACCCAGAATTGCACCAACACTTTGGCAAACTCTGGAAGCGCCTGGCTCGCAGTCGGCCCTCTCCAGCGGTAACTGCCGATCCTGCAGGGGTAGACAGTCCAGATGCGTAAACTGGCCCTCGTTCCGATCCAGTTTTACCGTTACGCCATCAGTCCTCTGATGGCCAGCCACTGTCGTTTCTACCCCAGCTGCTCCTGTTACGCCTACGAAGCCATTGAAAACCATGGCCTCTTGCGTGGCGGGTGGCTAGCCGTTCGTCGCCTGGGGCGTTGTAATCCGTGGAACGACGGCGGTTTCGATCCCGTCCCACCCGCTCCCTCCTCCCGAACTTCTTCGATAGCCGAGTAATCATGGATATTAAACGCACGATCCTGATCGTCGCCCTGGCAATCGTGGCCTACGTGCTGGTCCTTAAATGGAACCAGGACTACGGTCAGGCTGCTCTGCCGACTCAGCACACTGCTGCCAGCAACGCTGCACCGGCTTTGCCGGACACCGTACCGGCTGGTAACAACGACGGCGCCAGCGCCGACGTGCCGAGCGCCAATGCTGATGCCAGCCCGGCCGAACTGGCTCCAGTGGCCGTCAGCAAGGACCTGATCCGCGTCAAGACCGACGTCCTTGATCTGGCTATCGACCCGGTCGGTGGTGACATCGTCCAGCTGAACCTGCCGCAATTCCCGCGTCGTCAGGATCATCCGGATATCCCGTTCCAGCTGTTCGACAACGGCAATGAGCGCACCTACCTGGCCCAAAGCGGCCTGACCGGCGTCAATGGCCCGGACGCCCGCGCCACCGGTCGCCCTGTATATGCCGCCGAGCAGAAGAGCTTCCAGCTGGCCGATGGCCAGGAACAACTGGTCGTCGACCTGAAGTTCAGCGAGAACGGCGTCAACTACATCAAGCGCTTCAGCTTCAAGCGCGGCGAGTACGATCTGACCGTCAGCTACCTGATCGACAACCAGAGCGGCCAGGCCTGGTCGGGCAACATGTTTGCTCAGCTCAAGCGTGATGCCAGCTCCGATCCATCGTCGAGCACCGCCACCGGTACCGCGACCTACCTGGGCGCTGCCCTGTGGACGCCGTCCGAGCCGTACAAGAAAGTGTCGATGAAAGACATCGACAAGGGCAGCCTGAAAGAAACCGTATCCGGTGGCTGGGTTGCCTGGCTGCAGCACTACTTCGTAACTGCCTGGATTCCGGCCAAGTCGGATAACAATGTCCTGCAGACCCGGAAAGACAGCCAAGGCAACTACATCATCGGCTACACCGGTCCGGCGCTTAGCGTGCCCGCGGGTGGCAAGGTTGAAACCAGCGCCATGCTGTACGCCGGTCCGAAGATCCAGTCCAAGCTCAAGGAGTTGTCCCCAGGCCTGGAACTGACCGTCGACTACGGCTTCCTGTGGTTCATTGCCCAGCCGATCTTCTGGCTGCTGCAACATATCCACAGCCTGCTGGGTAACTGGGGCTGGTCGATCATCGTCCTGACCATGCTCATCAAAGGTCTGTTCTTCCCGCTGTCGGCTGCCAGCTACCGTTCGATGGCACGCATGCGTGCCGTATCGCCGAAACTGGCCGCGCTGAAGGAACGCTTCGGTGACGATCGCCAGAAGATGTCCCAGGCGATGATGGAGCTGTACAAGAAAGAGAAGATCAACCCGCTCGGTGGCTGCTTGCCGATCCTGGTGCAGATGCCGGTGTTCCTGGCCCTGTACTGGGTTCTGCTGGAAAGCGTCGAGATGCGCCAGGCACCATGGATGCTGTGGATTACCGACCTGTCGATCAAGGATCCGTTCTTCATCCTGCCGATCATCATGGGCGCGACCATGTTCATCCAGCAGCGCCTGAACCCAACCCCGCCGGATCCAATGCAGGCGAAGGTCATGAAAATGATGCCAATCATCTTCACCTTCTTCTTCCTGTGGTTCCCAGCGGGTCTGGTGCTGTACTGGGTTGTGAACAACTGCCTGTCGATTTCGCAGCAGTGGTACATCACTCGCCGTATCGAAGCAGCCTCCAAAAGTGCTGCCGCCTAACAGGCTGATACGCTAGCCTGTGAATAAAAACGCCCCCTCGTGGGGCGTTTTTGCTATCTGTGTAATGAATTTGTGGAGAGGCTTGCGAGCATGAACCCTGTGCGTGAAACCATCGCCGCGATTGCCACCGCCCAAGGCCGCGGTGGGGTCGGCATTGTCCGGCTGTCCGGTCCATTGGCGAGCGAGGCCGGGCTGGCCATTACCGGCCGCAGCCTGAAACCACGTTATGCCCACTACGGCCCGTTCCGCGACCAGGACGGCCTGGTGCTCGACGAGGGCATCGCGTTGTTCTTCCCCGGGCCGAACTCGTTCACCGGCGAAGACGTGCTCGAGCTCCAGGGCCACGGCGGCCCGGTGGTATTGGACATGCTCTTGCAGCGTTGCCTGCAGCTGGGCAGCCGCCTGGCGCGTCCGGGTGAATTCAGTGAGCGGGCTTTTCTCAACGACAAACTCGACCTGGCCCAGGCAGAAGCCATCGCCGACCTGATCGAGGCCAGCTCGACTCAGGCTGCGCGAAATGCACTGCGGTCACTGCAGGGCGAGTTTTCCAAACGTGTGCACAGCCTGACCGAAGCATTGATTGCCTTGCGCATCTACGTCGAGGCGGCGATCGATTTTCCCGAAGAGGAGATCGATTTCCTCGCCGATGGCCACGTACTGGGCATGCTCGATGAGGTTCGCACTGCGTTATCCACAGTGCAGAAGGAAGCAGGCCAGGGCGCATTGCTGCGTGACGGCATGAACGTGGTGATCGCCGGCCGGCCCAATGCCGGCAAGTCGAGCCTGCTCAACCGGCTGGCCGGGCGCGAAGCGGCGATCGTAACTGAAATCGCCGGCACCACCCGGGACATCCTGCGTGAACATATCCACATCGATGGCATGCCGTTGCACGTTGTGGATACCGCAGGCCTGCGCGATACCGATGATCATGTGGAAAAGATCGGCGTGGAACGTGCGTTGAAGGCAATCAGCGAAGCTGACCGTGTGCTGCTCGTCGTCGACAGTACCGCGCCGGAAGCGGCAGATCCATTCGCTTTGTGGCCCGAATTTCTCGACCAACGGCCAGATCCGGGTAAAGTCACCCTGATTCGCAACAAGGCCGACCTCAGTGGTGAAGCGGTTGCAGTTGAACAATGCGCCGATGGCCACGTCACCATCACGCTTAGCGCCAAGGGCGATGACACCGGTCTGGAGCTGCTGCGCGAGCACCTGAAAGCCTGCATGGGATATCAACAGACCTCCGAAAGCAGCTTCAGCGCGCGTCGGCGCCACCTGGAGGCGCTGAACATCGCAAGTACGCATCTGGAGCACGGTCGTGCTCAGCTCACGCTGGCGGGCGCGGGAGAGCTGTTGGCCGAAGATCTGCGCATGGCGCAGCAGGCACTCGGCGAAATTACCGGTGCGTTCAGCTCGGACGACCTGCTGGGGCGCATCTTCTCCAGCTTCTGTATCGGTAAATAATCCACAAATCTGTCGCCGACGGGCCTGAGGCGCAGGCCTTTCGGCCCATGACAACGGCCGCACACTGGACGCAATGTCCGGTTTTATCCTTCCCTTCTAAAAAAATCCCTAATCCGTGGCTGCTGATTTTGATCAACAGGCTCGTTCTCTGTGCCTAAGCTCTGTGGATAAGCCACCCTTAGCTCAGTTGATAACCATGCTTTTTTTCTGAGGATAAATCCACCTGTGGGTAACATTGCATTCTATCCACAGGCTCAAAGGGCTTATCCAGAGCCCTCAGAGGCACATGGACACAGGGTTTAGTTCCTCTGTACATACCATGGATCCTAGCCTGTAGCGTTCTATCCACAGATAATGGCCTGCATAGAAATAAACATAAAAACAAAGCTTTTAAATATTTTCCTTTTTAATTTCTGTTATCCCGTTCATCCACAGGCTGGTCAAAATTTGCGCAGACGGTTTCTTTAGCAGGCAGGAAGTCGCATACTTGTCCGCTTAATTTTTCTATTTGCAAAACAGGCACGAGGTGCGTGGTGGATTTCCCTTCCCGTTTTGAAGTGATCGTCATCGGCGGCGGCCATGCCGGTACCGAGGCTGCGCTTGCGTCTGCACGCATGGGTGTGAAAACCCTGCTGCTGACCCACAACGTGGAAACCCTCGGTCACATGAGCTGCAACCCAGCCATCGGAGGCATCGGCAAGAGCCATCTGGTCAAAGAGATCGATGCGCTCGGTGGCGCCATGGCGTTGGCCACCGACAAAAGTGGTATCCAGTTCCGTGTTCTGAACAACCGCAAAGGCCCGGCCGTACGGGCAACCCGTGCCCAGGCCGACCGCGCTATCTACAAGGCTGTGGTACGCGAGATCCTCGAGAACCAGCCCAACCTGTGGATATTCCAGCAGTCATGTGACGACCTGATTGTCGAGCAGGACCAGGTCAAGGGCGTGGTCACACAAATGGGTCTGCGCTTTTTCGCGGATTCGGTGGTGTTAACCAGTGGCACCTTCCTCGGCGGGCTTATCCACATCGGCATGCAGAACTACAGCGGTGGTCGCGCCGGTGACCCGCCTTCCAATGCCTTGGCCCAACGCATGCGTGAACTGCCGCTGCGTGTCGGTCGCCTGAAAACCGGTACACCGCCACGCATCGACGGCCGCTCGGTGGATTTCTCGGTAATGACCGAGCAGCCGGGTGATACACCGATTCCAGTGATGTCGTTCATGGGCAACGCGCAGATGCATCCGCGTCAGGTCAGCTGCTGGATTACCCATACCAACGCCCGCACCCACAAGATCATTGCCTCGAACCTGGATCGCTCGCCGATGTATTCGGGCGTGATCGAAGGCGTCGGCCCGCGTTACTGCCCGTCGATCGAAGACAAGATCCACCGCTTTGCCGACAAGGACAGCCACCAGGTATTCATCGAGCCGGAAGGCCTGACTACCCACGAGCTGTACCCCAACGGCATTTCCACTTCGTTGCCGTTTGACGTGCAGCTGGAGCTGGTGCGCTCGATCCGTGGTATGGAAAACGCCCACATCGTGCGCCCCGGCTATGCCATCGAGTACGACTACTTCGACCCGCGTGATCTCAAGTACAGCCTCGAGACCAAGGTTATCGGCGGCTTGTTCTTCGCCGGTCAGATCAACGGCACCACCGGTTACGAAGAGGCCGGTGCACAAGGTTTGCTCGCCGGGACCAACGCTGCGCTGCGCGCGCAGGGCCGTGACAGCTGGTGCCCGCGGCGCGACGAGGCCTACCTCGGGGTGCTGGTCGATGACCTGATTACCCTCGGCACCCAGGAGCCGTACCGCATGTTCACTTCACGTGCCGAGTACCGCCTGATCCTGCGCGAAGACAACGCCGACCTGCGCCTGACCGAGAAGGGCCGTGAGCTCGGCTTGATCGACGATCAGCGTTGGGCCGCGTTCTGCACCAAGCGCGAAGGCATCGAACGTGAAGAACAGCGCCTGAAATCGACCTGGGTGCGCCCTAATACTGCGCAAGGCCAAGCCATTGTGGATAAGTTCGGCACGCCGCTGAGCCACGAGTACAGCCTGCTCAACCTGCTGGCCCGCCCAGAGATCGACTATGTCGGCCTGATCGAGGCTACCGGGGGCGAAATCCTCGATGCACAGGTTGCCGAGCAGGTCGAAATAAAGACCAAGTACGCCGGCTACATTGACCGCCAGCAGGAAGAAATCGCCCGTCTGCGCGCCAGTGAAGACACCCAGTTGCCTGTGGATATCGACTACACGACAATTTCCGGGCTGTCCAAAGAGATCCAGAGCAAGCTTGGCCAGACCCGTCCAGAGACTCTCGGCCAGGCTTCGCGTATCCCCGGCGTCACGCCGGCGGCAATTTCGCTGTTGTTGATCCACCTGAAAAAACGCGGCGCTGGCCGCGAATTGGAGCAAAGCGCTTGAGTTCTTCGGTCACCCCGCAGCACGCAGAAGAGTTGTCCACAGGCGCGCGCCAGCTTGGCGTCGCCCTGAGCGAGCAGCAGCACCAGCAATTGCTGGGTTATCTGGCCCTGTTGATAAAATGGAACAAGGCCTACAACCTCACCGCAGTGCGTGATCCTGATGAAATGGTTTCGCGGCATTTGCTCGACAGCCTCAGCGTGATGCCGTTTATCCACAGCGACGCGCAAAGCTGGCTCGATGTTGGCAGCGGTGGTGGCATGCCGGGTATCCCGTTGGCGATTCTGCACCCGCACAAGCAAGTGACCCTGCTCGACAGCAACGGCAAGAAAACCCGCTTCCTGACCCAGGTGAAGCTGGAGCTCAAGCTCGACAACCTGCAGGTTATCCACAGCCGGGTCGAGGAGTATCAACCGGCGCAGCCGTTTGCCGGAATCATCTCCCGAGCCTTCAGCAGCATGGAGAACTTCACCGGCTGGACGCGCCACCTCGGTGACACGCAGACGCACTGGCTTGCAATGAAAGGGCTGCATCCTGCCGACGAACTGGTAGCATTGCCCGCAGACTTCACAGTCGAAAGCGAGCAGGCCCTGACCGTTCCGGGTTGTCAGGGCCAGCGTCATCTGCTGATACTGCGCCGCAAGGCATGACTGGGAACACACGCAACAATGGCTAAGGTATTCGCAATTGCGAACCAGAAGGGTGGTGTGGGTAAAACCACCACCTGCATCAATCTCGCCGCATCGCTGGCTGCGACCAAGCGTCGTGTGCTGCTGATCGACCTCGATCCGCAGGGCAACGCGACCATGGGCAGCGGGGTCGACAAGCATGAGCTCGAGCATTCGGTCTACGACCTGCTGATCGGCGAATGCGACCTGGCCCAGGCGATGCACTACTCCGAGCACGGTGGCTATCAGCTGCTGCCGGCCAACCGCGACCTGACCGCCGCGGAAGTCGTCCTGCTGGAAATGCAGGTCAAGGAGAGCCGCCTGCTCAATGCGCTGGCGCCGATCCGCGACAACTACGATTTCATCCTGGTCGACTGCCCGCCGTCGTTGTCGATGCTGACGCTCAATGCGCTGGTAGCCTCCGATGGCGTGATCATCCCGATGCAGTGCGAGTACTACGCACTGGAAGGTCTCAGCGACCTTGTGGATAACATCAAGCGGATCGCCGCCAAGCTGAACCCGCAGCTGAGGATCGAGGGTTTGCTACGGACGATGTTCGATCCGCGCCTGAGCCTGAACAATGACGTCTCGGCGCAGCTCAAGCAGCACTTCGGCGACCAGCTCTACGACACCGTGATCCCGCGCAACATTCGCCTGGCCGAAGCGCCAAGCTTCGGCATGCCAGCGCTGGCCTACGACAAGCAATCGCGTGGCGCGCAGGCTTATCTGGCCCTGGCCGGCGAGCTGGTCCGCCGCCAACGTCGGCCATCACGCACTGCACAAACAACTTAAGGAATCCGCATGGCCGTTAAGAAACGAGGTCTCGGACGTGGGTTGGATGCACTGCTCAGTGGTCCTTCCGTCAGCTCGCTCGAGGAGCAGGCTGTCAAGATCGACCAGAAAGAACTGCAACACCTGCCGGTCGAGCTGATCCAGCGTGGCAAGTACCAGCCACGCCGTGACATGGACCCGGAGGCGCTGGAAGAGCTTGCCGCCTCGATCCGTATCCAGGGCGTGATGCAGCCGATCGTGGTCCGTCCGATCGCTGATGACCGCTTCGAGATCATCGCCGGTGAACGCCGCTGGCGGGCGACTCAGCTGGCTGGCCTCGACACCATCCCGGCGATGGTCCGCGATGTGCCCGATGAAACCGCCATTGCCATGGCACTGATCGAGAACATCCAGCGTGAAGACCTCAACCCGCTGGAAGAGGCGATCGCCCTGCAACGGCTGCAGCAGGAGTTTGAACTGACTCAGCAGCAGGTTGCCGATGCGGTCGGCAAGTCGCGGGTGACCGTGGCCAACCTGCTGCGCCTGATCTCGTTGCCGGAGGCGATCAAGACCATGCTCGCTCATGGTGATCTGGAGATGGGCCATGCGCGTGCTTTGCTCGGTCTTGAAGAGAATCGGCAGGAAGAGGGGGCGCGTCATGTTGTCGCACGTGGCCTGACTGTGCGCCAAACCGAGGCACTGGTACGCCAGTGGTTGAGCGGTAAACCTGATCCGGTAGAACCGAACAAACCTGATCCGGACATCGCTCGCCTGGAACAGCGTCTGGCAGAGCGGCTGGGCTCCGCAGTGCAGATTCGCCATGGCAACAAGGGCAAAGGCCAGCTGGTAATCCGTTATAACTCGCTAGATGAGTTGCAGGGTGTGCTTGCTCACATCCGCTGAAACAATTCCTGTTGTAGCGCGTAGTCGGAAATCACTACCCAAGAGTTGAATAGGGGTTAAACCACCCCTATACTCTGCGCGCATTTTGTCGGCACAAATTATGCCAAGTCGATGCTGACTTGAGGGTCGACATTCGAGGAGTAGTGGTGATGGAAACCCGCACGCCAAACCGCTTGCCTTTCCATCGCTGGGCGGTTTTTCCGGTGCTGCTGACGCAATGTGTCGTTGTCCTGCTGGCAACTTTGGTGTTGTGGCAGTGGAAGGGTGCAGTCAGTGGATATTCAGGCCTCTGTGGAGGACTGATTGCCTGGTTGCCCAATGTGTATTTTGCCTGGAAGGCTTTTCGCTTTAGCGGAGCCCGGGCAGCGCAGGCCATCGTCAACTCGTTCTACGCAGGCGAGGCAGGCAAATTGATTTTGACGGCAGTGCTGTTTGCACTGACCTTCGCAGGAGTGAAGCCATTGGCGCCGTTAGCAGTCTTCGGCGTCTTCATGCTGACCCAACTGGTCAGCTGGTTCGCGCCCCTGCTAATGAATAAAAGACTTTCGAGACCTAAGGGCGTTTGAGGCAACCATGGCAGCAGAAACCGCTTCGGGCTATATCCAGCACCACTTGCAGAACCTGACTTACGGTCAACTACCAGACGGCAGCTGGGGCTTGGCCCATTCGGCTGCTGAAGCCAAGGCTATGGGTTTCTGGGCATTCCACCTGGACACCCTGGGCTGGTCGGTTGCACTGGGTCTGATCTTCCTGTTCATCTTCCGCATGGCAGCCAAGAAGGCCACTTCCGGCCAGCCTGGCGGTCTGCAGAACTTCGTCGAAGTGATGGTCGATTTCGTTCACGGCAGCGTGAAGGACTCGTTCCACGGTCGTAGCCCGGTGATTGCACCGCTGGCGCTGACTATCTTCGTCTGGGTGTTCCTGATGAACGCCATCGACCTGGTACCGGTTGACTGGATCCCGCAACTGGCGATCCTGATCTCGGGCGACCCGCACATCCCGTTCCGCGCTGTGTCGACTACCGACCCTAACGCTACTCTGGGCATGGCTCTGAGCGTGTTCGCGCTGATCATCTTCTACAGCATCAAGGTCAAGGGCATCGGCGGCTTCATCGGCGAACTGACCCTGCATCCGTTCGGCAGCAAGAACGTCTTCGTTCAGGCGCTGCTGATCCCGGTCAACTTCCTGCTGGAATTCGTTACCCTGATCGCCAAGCCGATCTCCCTGGCCCTGCGACTGTTCGGCAACATGTATGCCGGCGAGCTGGTGTTCATCCTGATCGCGGTGATGTTCGGCAGCGGCCTGCTCTGGCTCAGCGGCCTGGGCGTGGTGCTGCAATGGGCGTGGGCTGTGTTCCACATCCTGATCATCACACTGCAAGCATTCATCTTCATGATGCTGACCATCGTCTACCTGTCGATGGCGCACGAAGATAACCATTAAGACCGCCTGGCGTGTCTGATAGCCTTCCCCGCCTGGCTGGGGGGAGGGCTGAAAAAGTCCGCAAGGGCAGCTGTACCAAACGATTCGTTTTACCGCTTCAAACTAAAAAACCTAACCAATACGACGTAAAAGTCGGGAGGAAAGATGGAAACTGTAGTTGGTCTTACCGCTATTGCTGTTGCTCTGCTGATCGGTCTGGGCGCACTGGGCACCGCCATTGGTTTCGGCCTGCTGGGCGGCAAGTTCCTCGAAGGTGCTGCTCGTCAGCCTGAGATGGTTCCAATGCTGCAGGTCAAAATGTTCATCGTTGCCGGTCTGCTCGACGCCGTAACCATGATCGGTGTTGGTATTGCTCTGTTCTTCACCTTCGCAAACCCGTTCGTTGGTCAACTCGCTGGCTAATCATCTCGTCCTACGAGTTGATGGCTGGTGATGAACAAAGACCGAGCGAGGTGTTGGCGTGAACATTAATGCAACCCTGATTGGCCAATCCGTTGCCTTCTTGATTTTTGTTGTTTTCTGCATGAAGTACGTTTGGCCTCCGGTCATCGCTGCTCTGCAAGAACGTCAAAAGAAGATTGCCGATGGTTTGGACGCTGCCAACCGCGCAGCTCGCGACCTGGAGCTGGCCCAAGAGAAAGCGGGTCAGCAACTGCGTGAAGCTAAAGCACAGGCAGCTGAAATCATTGAGCAGGCCAAGAAACGCGCTGCTCAGCTTGTCGAGGAAGCCCGTGACCAGGCCCGCGTCGAAGCTGACCGTGTGAAGGCTCAGGCTCAGGCCGAGATCGAACAGGAACTGAACAGCGTCAAAGACGCCCTGCGTGCCCAAGTGGGTGCCCTGGCTGTTGGCGGTGCTGAGAAGATCCTTGGGGCCACAATCGATCAAAACGCGCATGCGGAGCTGGTTAACAAACTGGCCGCTGAAATTTAAGCGAGGGCGATCATGGCAGAACTGACCACGTTGGCCCGACCTTACGCTAAGGCTGCCTTTGAGCATGCCCAGGCCCATCAGCAACTGGCCAATTGGTCAGCCATGCTCGGCCTGGCTGCTGCTGTGTCGCAAGACGACACCATGCAGCGCCTGCTCAAGGCCCCGCGACTGACGAGCGCACAAAAGGCCGCCACGTTCATTGACGTGTGCGGTGACAAGTTTGATGCACAGGCACAGAATTTCATTCATGTTGCCGCGGAAAATGGACGTCTCCTGCTCCTGCCGGAAATTGCCGACCTGTTCGAGCTGTACAAGGCCGAACTGGAAAAATCCGTGGACGTGGAAGTCACCAGTGCTTTTGCGTTGAACCAAGAACAGCAAGACAAACTCGCCAAGGTTCTCAGTGCACGGCTCGGCCAGGAAGTTCGCCTGCACGCGTCAGAGGATGCCAGCCTGATCGGCGGCGTCCTCATCCGCGCCGGCGACCTGGTAATCGATGGCTCTGTTCGCGGCAAAATCGCGAAACTGGCCGAAGCATTGAAATCTTGAGTTTGAAGGGGCAGCAGAGCAATGCAGCAACTCAATCCTTCCGAAATAAGTGAAATCATCAAGGGCCGCATCGATAACCTCGATGTAGCCTCTCAAGCCCGCAACGAAGGTACCGTCGTCAGCGTTTCTGACGGTATCGTGCGGATTCACGGTCTGGCCGACGTTATGTACGGCGAAATGATCGAGTTTCCGGGTGGCGTGTACGGCATGGCCCTGAACCTGGAGCAAGACTCCGTAGGTGCAGTGGTCCTGGGTGCCTATGACACCCTCGCCGAAGGCATGAGCGCCAAGTGCACCGGCCGCATCCTCGAAGTTCCGGTTGGTAAGGAACTGCTGGGTCGCGTTGTCGACGCACTGGGCAACCCAATTGATGGCAAGGGCCCGCTGGGCAACACCGAGACCGATGCGGTCGAGAAAGTTGCTCCAGGCGTAATCTGGCGTAAGTCGGTAGACCAGCCTGTACAGACTGGCTACAAATCCGTCGACGCCATGATCCCTGTCGGCCGTGGCCAGCGTGAGCTGATCATCGGTGACCGTCAGATCGGTAAAACTGCAATGGCCATCGACGCCATCATCAACCAGAAAGACTCCGGTATTTTCTGTGTTTATGTTGCTGTCGGCCAGAAGCGTTCGACCGTTGCCAACATCGTTCGCAAGCTGGAAGAAAACGGCGCCCTGGCCAACACCATTGTGGTGGTTGCCAGTGCTTCGGAATCCGCCGCACTGCAGTTCCTGGCACCTTATGCCGGCTGCACCATGGGCGAGTTCTTCCGTGACCGCGGCGAAGACGCACTGATCGTCTACGATGACCTGTCCAAGCAGGCTGTTGCCTACCGTCAGATCTCCCTGTTGCTGCGCCGTCCACCAGGTCGCGAAGCATACCCAGGCGACGTGTTCTATCTCCACTCCCGTCTGCTGGAGCGTGCATCGCGCGTTTCCGAAGAGTACGTAGAGAAGTTCACCAACGGCGCAGTGACCGGCAAAACCGGCTCCCTGACCGCGCTGCCGATCATCGAAACCCAGGCTGGCGACGTTTCCGCGTTCGTTCCGACCAACGTGATCTCGATCACCGACGGTCAGATCTTCCTGGAATCGGCCATGTTCAACTCGGGCATCCGCCCTGCAGTGAACGCCGGTGTTTCGGTATCCCGCGTAGGTGGTGCCGCTCAGACCAAGATCATCAAGAAGCTCTCCGGTGGCATCCGTACCGCCCTGGCTCAGTACCGTGAACTGGCTGCATTCGCCCAGTTCGCATCTGACCTGGACGAAGCCACCCGCAAGCAGCTCGAGCACGGTCAACGTGTAACCGAGCTGATGAAGCAGAAGCAATACGCTCCAATGTCCATCGCGGACATGGCGCTGTCGCTGTATGCCGCTGAGCGTGGGTTCCTGACCGACGTTGAAATCGCCAAGGTTGGCAGCTTCGAACAAGCGCTGATCGCCTACTTCAACCGTGATCATGCCGATTTGATGGCCAAGATCAACGTGAAGGGTGACTTCAACGACGAAATCGATTCGGGCATCAAAGCCGGTATCGAGAAGTTCAAGGCCACCCAAACCTGGTAAGCCGCGGCGGGGGCTTCGGCCCCCGCTTGCTAACCTGATAGGTGATACATGGCAGGCGCAAAAGAGATTCGCAGTAAGATTGCGAGCATCAAAAGCACGCAAAAGATTACCAGCGCCATGGAAAAAGTGGCGGTCAGCAAAATGCGCAGGGCTCAAATGCGCATGGCTGCTAGCCGTCCCTATGCGGAGCGTATCCGCCAGGTGATCGGTCATCTGGCCAACGCCAACCCGGAATACCGCCACCCGTTCATGATCGAACGTGCCGTAAAGCGCGTCGGTTATATCGTGGTGAGCAGTGACCGTGGTCTGTGCGGTGGCTTGAATACCAACCTGTTCAAGGCCCTGGTCAAGGACATGAACGCCAATCGCGAGCAGGGTGTTGAAATCGACCTGTGCGTGATCGGTAGCAAGGGTGCGACTTTCTTCCGCATCTTTGGCGGCAACGTGGTAGCTGCAATCAGCCATCTGGGCGAAGAACCGTCGATCAATGATCTGATCGGTTCCGTCAAGGTCATGCTGGACGCCTACCTGGATGGCCGTATCGACCGCCTTTCGGTGGTATCGAACAAGTTCATCAATACCATGACGCAAAGTCCGACGGTCGAGCAGTTGGTACCGTTGGTGGCAACCCCGGATCAAGAACTCAAGCACCACTGGGACTACCTCTACGAACCCGATGCCAAAGAGCTGCTGGACGGCTTGATGGTGCGTTACGTGGAGTCGCAGGTCTACCAGGCGGTGGTCGAGAACAACGCGGCCGAACAGGCTGCCCGGATGATCGCCATGAAAAACGCCACAGACAACGCCGGTGACCTGATCAGCGACCTCCAGCTGATCTACAACAAGGCGCGTCAGGCTGCGATCACCCAGGAGATCTCGGAAATCGTCGGCGGCGCTGCCGCGGTTTAACGGTTCAAAAATTCAGAGGATCCAGCTATGAGTAGCGGACGTATCGTTCAGATCATCGGCGCCGTCATCGACGTGGAATTCCCACGTGACGGCGTACCGAGTGTTTACAACGCGCTGAAAGTTCAAGGCGCGGAAACCACCCTGGAAGTTCAGCAGCAGCTGGGCGACGGCGTGGTTCGTACTATTGCGATGGGCTCGACCGAAGGCTTGAAGCGCGGTCTGGCTGTAGTCGACAGCGGCGCTGCCATCTCTGTCCCGGTCGGTAAAGCGACCCTGGGCCGGATCATGGACGTGCTCGGCAACCCGATCGACGAAGCTGGCCCGATCGGCGAAGAAGAGCGTTGGGGTATTCACCGCGACGCACCTTCCTTCGCTGACCAGGCAGGCGGCAACGACCTGCTCGAAACCGGCATCAAGGTTATCGACCTGGTTTGCCCGTTCGCCAAGGGTGGTAAGGTTGGTCTGTTCGGTGGTGCCGGTGTCGGCAAGACCGTAAACATGATGGAACTGATCCGTAACATCGCCATCGAGCACAGCGGTTATTCCGTGTTCGCCGGTGTGGGTGAGCGTACTCGTGAGGGTAACGACTTCTACCACGAGATGAAGGACTCCAACGTTCTCGACAAAGTAGCCTTGGTCTACGGTCAGATGAACGAGCCACCAGGCAACCGTCTGCGTGTAGCGCTGACCGGCCTGACCATGGCCGAGAAGTTCCGTGACGAAGGTAACGACGTTCTGCTGTTCGTCGACAACATCTATCGTTACACCTTGGCCGGTACTGAAGTATCCGCACTGCTGGGCCGTATGCCTTCGGCAGTAGGTTACCAGCCGACCCTGGCTGAAGAGATGGGCGTACTGCAAGAGCGCATCACTTCGACCAAGGAAGGTTCGATCACCTCGATCCAGGCCGTATACGTGCCTGCGGACGACTTGACCGACCCGTCGCCAGCCACCACCTTCGCCCACTTGGACGCCACCGTCGTTCTGTCCCGTGACATCGCCTCCCTGGGTATCTACCCAGCGGTCGATCCACTCGACTCGACTTCGCGCCAGCTGGACCCGAACGTGATCGGCAACGAGCACTACGATACCGCTCGCGGCGTTCAGTACGTGCTGCAGCGCTACAAAGAGCTGAAGGACATCATTGCGATTCTGGGTATGGACGAACTGTCCGAAACAGACAAGCAGCTGGTATCCCGCGCTCGTAAGATTCAGCGCTTCTTGTCCCAGCCGTTCTTCGTGGCCGAAGTCTTCACCGGTTCTCCAGGCAAATACGTTTCCCTGAAAGACACCATCGCAGGCTTCAGCGGCATCCTCAAAGGTGACTACGACCACCTGCCAGAACAAGCGTTCTACATGGTCGGCAGCATCGAAGAAGCTGTTGAGAAAGCCAAGAAACTGTAATCCCGGTGCCCCGCAAGGGGCGCCAATCAGGTTGAGGCAAGCAGATGGCTATGACAGTCCATTGCGATATCGTCAGCGCAGAAGGAGAGATTTTCTCCGGTCTGGTCGAGATGGTAGTTGCGCACGGTAACCTGGGTGATCTTGGTATCGCTCCGGGCCACGCGCCGCTGATCACCAATCTCAAGCCAGGCCCGATCACGCTGACCAAGCAGGGTGGCACCCAAGAGGTGTTCTACATCTCTGGTGGTTTCCTCGAGGTCCAGCCGAACATGGTCAAGGTGCTTGCCGATACCGTGCAACGTGCTGGCGACCTGGACGAAGCTCAGGCCCAAGCAGCCCTCAAGGCTGCCGAGAACGCCCTGAACAGCAAAAGCGCTGATTTCGACTACGGCGCTGCTGCCGCGCGTCTGGCCGAGGCCGCAGCTCAGCTGCGTACCGTCCAGCAGATGCGCAAAGGGAAGTAATCGGCCCAGGCCGACGCTTCCGTTGCGATTGAGTAAAAGGGTAGCCTCGGCTACCCTTTTTCTTTTTCCGAAATTTCTCTTCGGTCACAGCGCTGACCGCCCCGGATTGGTAGCCAGTCAATGTCACTCGATATCGTTATTCTCGCCGCAGGCCAAGGCACCCGCATGCGTTCGGCACTGCCTAAAGTGCTGCACCCGGTTGCTGGCAATTCTATGCTCGGCCATGTTATCCACAGCGCGCGCCAGCTCAAGCCGCAAGGCATTCATGTGGTGATCGGCCACGGTGCCGAGCTGGTCCGTGAACGCCTGGCAGCAGACGACCTCAACTTCGTCCTGCAAGACAAGCAACTGGGCACCGGCCATGCCGTCGCCCAGGCCATCCCGGCGCTGACCGCTGACACCGTGCTGGTGCTGTACGGCGATGTGCCGCTGATTGAAGTGGAAACCCTGCAGCGCCTGCTGGCCGAGGTCAGCCCACAGCAATTGGGCCTGCTCACAGTCAACCTGGAAGACCCGACCGGCTATGGCCGCATCGTCCGCGATGCTCAGGGCCAGGTTGCCGCGATCGTCGAACACAAGGATGCCAGCGAGGCACAGAAGACGATCACCGAGGGCAACACCGGAATCCTGGCCATGCCGGCTGCGCGCCTGGGTGACTGGATGAGCCGTTTGTCCAACAACAATGCCCAGGGCGAGTACTACCTCACCGACGTCATTGCCATGGCTGTGGCAGACGGCCTGATGGTCGCTACCGAGCAGCCGCACGATGCCATGGAAGTGCAGGGCGCCAACGACCGCCGCCAGCTGTCCGAGCTCGAGCGTCATTACCAACTGCGCGAAGGTCGCCGCCTGATGGCGCTGGGCGTGACCCTGCGTGATCCGGCCCGCTTCGATGTGCGCGGCGAGGTGACGGTCGGCCGTGATGTGCTGATCGACGTCAACGTGATTCTCGAAGGCAAGGTGGTGATCGAGGATGACGTGCAGATCGGCCCCAACTGTGTGATCAAGAACAGCACCTTGCGCAAGGGTGCTGTGGTCAAGGCCAACAGCCATATCGAAGGTGCGGTGCTGGGCGAGGGCAGCGATGCTGGCCCGTTTGCGCGCCTGCGCCCGGGCAGCGTGCTGGATGCCAAAGCGCATGTGGGTAACTTTGTTGAGCTGAAGAACGCTCATCTGGGCGAGGGTGCCAAAGTCGGTCACCTGACCTATCTGGGCGATGCTGAGGTCGGTGCACGCACCAATATTGGCGCCGGCACCATCACCTGCAACTACGATGGCGCCAACAAATTCAAGACAGTGCTGGGCGCGGACGTCTTTATCGGCTCGAACAACTCGTTGGTTGCGCCTGTGGATATCCTGGACGGCGCCACTACTGCGGCCGGTTCGACCATCAATCAGAACGTCGAGGCCGGTCAGCTGGCAGTCGCGCGTAGCCGTCAGCGCAATATCGACGGCTGGAAGCGCCCTGTGAAAATCACCAAGAACTGATTTATCCACAGCCGTTAATCAGAAAGCCGACTTATGTGAGTAAGTCGGCTTTCTTATTTCAGCAGGTGACATCCGTTTCGAAAGTTACCCACAGGTGCATGAGCGCTTGACGAAGACGCCGACTTAGGTTTTGATTGGCCTACTTATCTTTCGAATCGAAACTTAACCTGTCATGTCGAAACGAAACACCCCCCAGCGCCGTCATAACATCCTTGCCCTGCTCAGCGAGCAAGGCGAGGTGAGTGTGGATAACCTGGCCAAGCGTTTCGAAACCTCCGAGGTGACCATCCGCAAGGATCTGGCTGCGCTCGAGAGCCATGGCCTGCTGCTGCGTCGCTATGGCGGCGCGGTACCAGTACCGCAGGAGCTGCTGGCCGAAACTGTGCAACCCGTATCCCTGTACAAGCAGGCCATCGCTCGCGCCGCCGTGGAGCGGATGCGCGAGCACGCCCGGATCATCATCGACAGCGGCAGTACCACCGCCGCCATGATCCCCGAGCTGGGCCGCCAGCCCGGCCTGGTGGTGATGACCAACTCGCTCAACGTAGCCCGCGCCATCGGTGACCTTGAACACGAGCCGGTGCTGTTGATGACCGGAGGCACCTGGGACCCGCATTCGGAGTCGTTCCAGGGTCAGGTCGCCGAGCAGGTACTACGCTCGTACGATTTCGACCAGTTGTTCATCGGCGCCGATGGCATCGACCTGCAGCGCGGCACCACCACCTTCAACGAGCTGCTCGGTTTGAGCCGCGTGATGGCCGAAGTTGCCCGCGAAGTGATCGTGATGGTCGAGTCGGACAAGGTCGGGCGCAAGATCCCCAACCTGGAGCTGCCGTGGAGCAGCATCAGTACCCTTATTACAGACGAGCGCCTGCCCATGGCGGCGCGCGAAGCATTCAAAGCCCGCGGCATTAACCTGATCTGCGCCGCGATCAGCCAGGAGCAATAATATGTGTGGAATCGTTGGTGCCGTTGCTGAACGTAATATCACGACCATTCTGATCGAAGGCCTCAAGCGCCTCGAGTACCGTGGCTACGACAGCGCTGGCCTGGCTGTGCTGACCGAGAACGGCGCGCTGCAACGCCGCCGCCGCATCGGCAAGGTCAGCGAGCTGGATGCCGCCGTCGCCGCCGAGCCCCTTGCCGGCAAGCTGGGCATTGCCCACACCCGCTGGGCCACCCACGGCGCGCCGACCGAGCAGAATGCCCACCCGCATTTCTCCAGCGATGAACTGGCGGTTGTGCACAACGGCATCATCGAAAACCACGAAGAGCTGCGCGAAGAGCTCAAAAGCCTGGGTTACGTGTTTGCCTCGCAGACCGACACCGAAGTCATCGTCCACCTGATTCACCACACCCTGAAAAGCACACCAGACCTGGCCGATGCCCTCAAGGCTGCGGTCAAGCGCCTGCATGGTGCCTACGGCCTGGCGCTGATCAGCATCAAGCAGCCGGACCGCCTGGTCGCCGCACGCAGCGGCAGCCCGCTGGTGATCGGCCTCGGCCACGGCGAAAACTTCCTCGCCTCCGACCAGTTGGCCCTGCGCCAGGTCACCGACCGCTTCATGTACCTGGAGGAGGGCGACATCGCCGAAATCCGCCGCGACCAGATCACCATCTGGGACCAGGCCGGCGCACAGGTGCAACGCGAAACCGTGCAGTACCACGAAGGCGCTGAAGCAGCCGACAAAGGCACTTATCGCCACTTCATGCTCAAGGAAATCCACGAGCAGCCAGCGGTGGTGCAGCGCACTCTCGAAGGCCGCCTTGGCGGTGACCATGTGCTGGTGCAAGCCTTCGGTCCACAAGCCGCCGAGCTGTTCGCCAAAGTACGCAATGTGCAGATCGTTGCCTGCGGCACCAGCTACCACGCCGGTATGGTCGCCCGTTACTGGCTGGAAAGCCTGGCCGGCATCCCTTGCCAGGTCGAAGTCGCCAGCGAGTTCCGCTACCGCAAGGTCGTGGTGCAGCCAGACACCCTGTTCGTGTCGATTTCCCAGTCGGGCGAAACTGCTGACACCTTGGCCGCCCTGCGCAACGCCAAGGAGCTCGGCTTCCTTGGCAGCCTGGCCATCTGCAACGTCGGCATCAGCTCGCTGGTGCGCGAGTCCGACCTGACCTTGCTGACCCTGGCTGGCCCGGAAATCGGCGTTGCCTCGACCAAGGCCTTCACCACCCAGCTGGTCTCGCTAATGCTGCTCACCCTGGCCCTCGGCCGCGTACGTGGCACCCTCGAAGCCGGTGTAGAAGCAGAGCTGGTCGAAGAGCTGCGCCGCCTGCCGACTCGCCTGGGCGAAGCGCTGGCGATGGACGGCGTGGTCGAGAAGATCGCCGAGCTGTTCGCCGACAAGCACCACACCCTGTTCCTCGGCCGCGGCGCGCAGTACCCGGTAGCCATGGAAGGTGCGCTCAAGCTCAAGGAAATCTCCTACATCCACGCTGAAGCCTACCCAGCTGGCGAGCTCAAGCACGGCCCGCTGGCGCTGGTAGACGCCGACATGCCGGTAGTCACCGTCGCGCCGAACAACGAACTGCTGGAGAAGCTCAAGTCCAACCTGCAGGAAGTCCGCGCCCGCGGTGGTGAGCTGGTGGTGTTTGCCGATGAGCACGCCGGCATGAGCAATGCAGAAGGCATCCACGTGATCAACGTGCCGCACATCGCCGACGCGCTGGCGCCGATCCTCTACACCATCCCGCTGCAGTTGCTGTCGTACTACGTGGCGGTGTTGAAGGGGACTGATGTCGACCAGCCGCGCAACTTGGCTAAGTCGGTTACGGTGGAGTGATGTGAAGCTGGGAGGGCGGTTGGTTGATAATCAGGAATAAAATCGGTAACGGACGGTAGCTGGTAACGGCTCCCGTCCTTATCAATTTCCCCCTTAAATACTTTTGAACACCTCACGACGGCGTATCAGATGCTTTTACAAATCCAGCCTGATGAGTCGCTCGGTTCGTACGTGCGTCGGACGCTGTTCCTGAACAGGTACGACGCTAATTTCGGGGCTTTCAAGTTTCTAGCTGGTCGACCAGGATTCACGTCCAATCATTCAGATAGGAAGGTTTGCTTCCAAATGAGCTTTGATCGAGTGCGAGGTTCATAGCCTCTATGAGGCAATCCCCTATGGGAATACGGATCGGAATGCTATCATTTTGATCATGTTAGTGACTTCCCAAACCAATTGGGCCGTCTAATCGCCATCATTTCATCCGCACGTTCACCCGAGGAGGGCTGATCATGACTGACATTCAAAGCATCTATTCCGCCCTCCACAGCTATGGCCTGTCCAAGAGAAACCTGGCCAGTCTTATGCCTGAGTGGTGGTCGGCTGAAATTGAGGCGACTCCTGGGGCAGCTCAGCGAGCCAAGATCTACCTGGCCAAGGCATTGAGCCTTCAGATCAGGGCATTCAGCGAGAATCCCCCTAGGGTCGCTTTCGATCTGCCTGACGAGAAGCGGTTCAAGCTCTCCGCCAAGACCTCGGAAGACGACGTTGCGGTAGCAGTTGCGTTAGCGAAGAGCGCTTCCCGCATTGCTTTGAATGCGATGGACGGAGACTACTCACCGCTTCCTGCGAGCGCAGCGCAGATTCGCGCAAGCATACTCGCCAGCGGTGCCTCATGGGTTGGCCTGACGCAGATCCTCGATCTGTGCTGGGCCAGTGGAATTCCTGTCCTCCATTTGGCTTCTCCGCTGCTTGGACGAAAGAAGATGGATGGCATCGCCATGTCGATTAAAGGCAGGCCTTCCATCGTGCTGTCGAACGTTCGCAAACAGGGCTTCCTGTTGTTCCACCTTGCTCATGAACTTGGTCATATCGCATTGGGGCACCTTTCAGAAAATGGTGCAATCGTTGACGACGAGATCAAGAACCATGAGTCTGAGGAAGGGCGCAATCATCAGGAAATTGAAGCCGACCGATTTGCAATCGAGTTGCTGACCGGGAATGCGGATACCCGGCTGACGCTACCTGGATTGATGAAGGCTCGACCGCTCGCTGATACTGCCATCCGATTCGGAAGGGAGCGTCAAATTGATCCGACCCATGCTGTCTTGAACGTTGCCCACAACGCTCCCAAGCTGTTCCCTCTCTGCGTGAGTGCTGTCAAAGAGATCTCGGGGCAGACTCCTGACCAAGATGTGGTTCGTGGACGTGCGCTCGGCAATTTGGCTGACGGACTGGATCCGGACAGCGAGCACCTGCTTCGGAACCTTATCGCATAAATGATCGTGCTCGCTGACAATGATGTCCTGGCAGCACTGGCCCAATGCGATCTCGTCGATGAAGCGTTGACAGTGCTCGATTGCAGCTTTGCGGACTGCTATGTGCTTGGCGAGGCTCCGTTTTCCCTATACCTGAACAATCCAGGCAAGTGTCTGGATAAGCGGCTGGGGAATCCTACAGCGTTTGATCGACTATGCCAGATGGTCGACTCATGTCAAAAGCTGGGCGCCGCCCAAGAAAATCTCGATCTGCTTGAGCAGCTGATGGTCCTTGATGGTGTTCATGACGGTGAGCTTCAGCTTACCCTCCACGCTGAAAACCTGCACTCGCAAAGCAAAAATTTCACCCTCACTACTGGTGACAAGAATTTTCTTAGCGCTGTCTATGAGTCTGACTGTGAACTCGCCAAAGCTATCCTGTATCAACGAGTGGAGTGCTTGGAGTCATTGCTGGTAAAAGCGATCGGTATTTTCGGCCATGGGCACATTACTTCGAAGGTGGGCTACGGCAAGGACACAACCACGAATGCCAAGAAGTTCGATACCGTACTAAACATGGCCTTTGGTAATGGTCGAGCTGAACAGCACACCTTGGAATGCCTGAACAATTACATGCCAGCGCGAAGATTTTTGCGCCCGTGATACCTGCAGAACCGCCCACCCTTGCGGACTGCCTGGCCGGAACCCTATCGAATCTGTCGTAAATACAATCCGGACGAGTCAGAGAGTCGTCCGGACTGATGCGCTTGCCGGCATCTTTAGCGACCGGTGGGTTCGGCGCTGGTCTTAGATGCGCAGGTGAGCGGTGCCGGGGAGTAAACCCCATGGCGGGCAGCATCGGCTAAGCCGACATCCAATTTTTTGTACCTACTTCATTCGAGATTTTCCGGATACTAAAAGGTTGTCCCAAGGCGTCGCCTGCCTTTGCTGCCTGTTCGTCTGAGGCATGAACGCTGACTGGATCGCTCTCATTTTCGAGGAACAGTCCCCAGCAGATTTGCCACCCAGGCGCATCAAGGCTCGGTGCGAATACCTGAATCTCGTGACACCGGCCCAGATCCACGGCAAATCCTGTGCCACCAACGCCTGCTTCGGCTCGAATCGATCTGCTGACGATACCAACGACTTCGCCTGCTTGATTGAAGACTGGCCCTCCGCTCATGCCTCCAGGCCAGTCGGTTTCCACCTCAAAAACAGGGCTTGGGTTAGATCTACCGACTCCACATGGATGCACACCAACGATTCTGCCGTACGCTCCGGACATCCCTTCTGAGAGCAGCATATTTTGCGCGTCGTCAGACAGAACCGAAAGATCCAACTCCGGATAGCCGACTGCAAACACGATCTCGCCGACACGTGGTTCCCAGTCATTCACACGCACTTTTAGTGTGTGAGGAGGGCGGACCCCTTTGCCGAGAGGAGACGTCTGCATAATTGCAATGTCCATAGCGATCTGGCGTTGCGAACCGCCCTGCAATGCGGCCATGGGATTATCCGAATCCATATCGGGTGCCTGCGCGCTCATGATTGGAACGAAGCAGTCGTCCGGAATACCGACTCTCCCAAAAACTATGGCATGCATGCTCAGGAAAAGGAGTGGTCTGCTAGACGCGCTCTGCTCGCCGAAGTCGATGACATGATGAGCAGTAAGGAATGTGCCAAATTCATTGATGTTGAATGCTGTACCCATTCCGAAGATCTGACCTTCCGTGTCCTGCCGAAATACAGGTACTACGGCATTTCTAAGTCCGAAGGGATCTCGAATTTTGAAAGGATGGAAAGGTCTGTCGGGGTCAGGGATAAGCGGGTATGCCTTCCTATCTGCATTCCCGGTTTTCTCGCAGATGGCAATCTCAAACGGTACGAAATGTTCCATGATGCTCCTCTAGGCGCTCCTGCCCACACGTTCGAGCCCCATTTTGGATTCTCGGTGAGTGGCTCAAGGCTAAGCGGCGTCTGCCCCACGGAGCAAGAACAGAGTGGGCGCGCAAGGTGGGTTTTCAGGCTGTGTTTGACATTGCTCGTCGCGATTTCTTTGTAGTACGTTCGAGATTCCGCTAGCGTGGGAGGAATCCGTCACAAGCTCTCACCGAGATACCACCATGTCCCTCGCTGCCCAAAAGCGCGCTTCTCTTTCAGGATTACTTACCCGCACTGCCGATAATTCTGCGTTCTACGCAGCTCTTACGACCGCTGGAGGGGTAAGTGACATCGGTGAGACCGCTGGTTACAGCGCTGAACCTAGCTACCGTTTGATCCGCGTCGATCGCCAGCTGGATTCAGATAGCGTGAATGAGTTCGAGATCGCCTTGGTAAACGATGTCGAGCTTTCCGTTATCTATTACGCGAAGGTCGCAGTGATTCACATCCCGGAAGTCAGTAACCGGAATATTGCGAAACATCAGGTCTGGCGGTCGGCGAGCATGTGTCATTCAGAGGCGCTTCGCGATATCTCTCAAAAAGTGCTGCTCGGCTATATCGCGCAACGTTATGAGCTCCTACTAGCTGAAGACGCGGTCTGGGGGGACGGCAAATTCTACTGGCATCGGCAGGTATCCCGTGCGTTGGAGCTCGGCTATCACGTTTTCAGCTACGATGGGATAACGCATACGCTACGGCCGATTCCAACGCAGCGCGCGCTGAGTGACCTTCAGGACCAAGCTTGGTCGAGCGCTGGCCCAGATTCCCTTCGAGCACTAATCTCGATCCTCCCTCTAGCTAGATAGGGCATCATCTTCTTAGGTCGTGTCGAGCAAGGGCCCGACGCCCCAGAAAGGTGAGCACGGTTAGAGATGGGTTACCGACTTTATTACTTAGCTGCAGCGTCATTTCACCCTTTTTTCAGGATGTTGACCGACTTCCGAGGGACGGGAAAAGTGGCTCAATGCCGCATGAACCGGGGTCACACTGATACCGACTTTATTCCTGCATTTCATGGTTGGCCATGCAATATGGCTGACGCGAGATAAACGCCCTCCCGGATACACCACTCGCCCGCGATCCAGAGTAGATCTGTACGCCGCCAGCGGATAGTTAGTGGGAACACAACCGGGGCGACAAGGCTGCTCCGGTTGCGATTGGCTCGCAGCCTGATCCTTTGCCTTCATCGCTACAACTGCGGGCATGGTGCCGCCGACACCGATTTCGCCGCCATCCTCAGCCCCCACGGTGAAATGCCGGCTACTTGCCTTTCCCCAGCGCTCACTCATCTATTCGAAAATTCAGCAGTTGCTGCTTGAATTTGGAGAACGACCGTTCTACATTTAATCCATGGGCAGACCAACGATAGATCATCGAGACCAGATCCTCGCAACCGCGGAGAAACTCATTTACCAGAACGGTATTCATGCCACAGGCATGGATCTACTGGTGAAGACCTCTGGCGTGTCCCGCAAGGGCATCTACAACCATTTCGCTACCAAGGATGAGGTGGCCGCTGCGGCGCTGAGTGCGCGCGATGTGCGATGGATGCAATGGTTTAGAACAGAGTGCGACAAAGCGGCTACGCCGTATGACCGTGTGCTTACTATGTTCTCTGTTTTAAAGGGCTGGTTCGAATCCGAGGGTTTTTGTGGCTGTGCCTTCATCAATACAGCAGGCGAGGTTGGTAATCCCGATGATCCCATCCGGCAGATCGCAAAGCTGCACAAGCAAAAGCTCCTGGGCTACACGCTTGAACTGACCGAGCAATTGAACACCGAGCAACCGTTGGTGTTAGCCAGGCAGTTACTGGTGTTGATGGAAGGCGCAATCACCATGGCGCGAGTCATGGGTGATTATCACGCTGCTGATGATGCAAAGGACGTTGCGCGGATGTTGCTGAAACAGTTCACGCCCTAACGCTTGAGCTGCAGAGAAACGACTCAAACTTATCTATCCTGCTCGACTGGAGTCACGACCATGTCCAATGCCCAAACTCGCCCGCCACTTCCTCCTTTCACTCGCGAAACAGCGATTGAAAAAGTTCGACTGGCTGAAGACGGTTGGAACAGCCGGGATGCCGAGAAAGTCTCGCTCGCTTACACGCTGGATACCAAATGGCGTAACCGCGCTGAATTTGCCGCCAATCGCGAAGAAGCCAAAGACTTTCTCACCCGCAAGTGGAAAAAAGAACTCGATTATCGCCTGATCAAGGAGCTCTGGGCCTTTACCGATAATCGCATCGCCGTTCGTTACGCGTATGAGTGGCATGATGACTCAGGTAACTGGTTCCGCTCCTTCGGTAACGAGAACTGGGAGTTCGAATCGGATGGCCTGATGCATCGTCGTTTCGCCAGCATTAACGACATGCCTATCAAGGAAAGCGAGCGCAAGTTCCACTGGCCACTGGGCCGCCGCCCGGATGATCACCCAGGTCTGACCGAGCTTGGCCTGTAAAGCATCTAAACCTCCCGGCGTTGCAGCCGGAATTCCTTCGGCGTCAGCCCGGTAGCCCGCTTGAAGAAGCGCGAAAAGTAAGCCTGTTCGGCAAAACCCAGACTGTCGGCCACCTGGCCGATGGTCATTGAGGTGTAGACCAGGTTGCGCTTGGCCTCGAGGATTACCCGCTGGTTGACCAACTGCAGCACAGACTGACCGGCAAGTTGCCGACACAGCGCATTGAGGTGGGCAGTGCTGACGCCGATCTGCCGGGCGTAGTCATCAATCTGCTGGTGTTCCCGGAAGTGCTTTTCTATCAGCTGCGCCAGATGATCAAGGTGCTGCATCCCGCGCTCACGGGGTTTCGCGATGTGCTGAGCACGCTCGCGAGCACGCCGTGAGATCCATACCAGCAGGGCACACAGCAGCGACTGCAACATCAAGTCGCGCTCCGGTCGGCGCAATACGTATTCCTCGGTCAACTGGGCGAACAACTGCTCCAGGTAGGCTCGGTCTTCGCCAGCCAGGTAGCAGTGTGCCTCAGCTATTGGCTTGCCTTCGAGCAGCGGCGCAAAGCGGTCGAGTACCGGCTTGGCCAGGCTGATCACATAGCCTTGGATGTCCTCGGAAAAGCGAAACCCGTGAATGCTCATCACCGGAACGATCTGTAAGGCACCACCGCTCACTTGCTGTTCGACATCTTCGACCACGACTCGGGCCTGCCCGGCCTGCACGTAGAGCAATTGCGCCAGATCGCCGTGGCGGTGGGTCTTGATTTCCCAGTCATGCAGACGACTGCGCTCAGGAATCGACTCGCAGTGGATCAGATCTGGCGTCGGCCAGGACGTCTCGCCGTAGAGCTTGAACACCGGGATGCCATTCACATTCGCCATTGCCGATATCCGCAGATCCTCGAAAAGTCCTAAAAATAAAGCAGAAAGTGCCTTCTTATGGAACCTCTATCTGCGAAAAATACAGAACGACTAATCGTAACCCTGAGCCCCGGCTCATGAGGATAAGAACAATGAAGACTCAAATTGCCATTATCGGGGCGGGTCCGTCTGGACTACTGCTCGGCCAACTGCTGCAAAACGCCGGTATCGACAACGTGATCATCGAGCGCCAGAGCCCTGACTATGTCCTCGGCCGGATCCGCGCCGGCGTGCTTGAGCAAGGCATGGTTGATCTGCTGCGCGAGGCGGGTGTTGGTGCACGGATGGATCAGGAAGGGCTGGTGCACGATGGTTTCGAGCTGGCCTTCAACGGTCGTGTCGAGCACATCAACCTGCGCGAACTGACTGGCGGCAAGACCGTGATGATCTACGGCCAGACCGAGGTTACCCGCGATCTCATGCAGGCTCGCCGGCAAAGTGGTGCGCCTGCCTACTACGACGCCAGCGATGTGCAACTGCACGAGTTGAAGGGCGACAAGCCTTACGTCACGTTCATCCAGGACGGTAACCAGGTGCGTATCGACTGCGACCTGATCGCCGGCTGCGATGGCTATCACGGCGTTTCCCGCAAATCGATCCCGGACGGCGTGCTCAAGGAATTTGAGCGGGTGTATCCGTTCGGCTGGCTGGGCGTTCTGGCCGATACGCCGCCGGTCAACGAAGAACTGATCTACGCCAGCCACGAGCGCGGCTTTGCCCTGTGCAGCATGCGCTCGCCTACGCGCACTCGTTACTACGTGCAGGTCGCCAGCGATGAAAAGGTCGAGGACTGGTCGGATCAGCGCTTCTGGGACGAACTCAAGAGCCGTTTGCCCGAAGCCGTTGCCGCCAAGCTGATTACCGGCCCCTCCATCGAGAAAAGCATCGCGCCGCTGCGCAGCTTCGTGGTCGAGCCAATGCAGTATGGCCACCTGTTCCTGGTCGGGGATGCCGCCCACATCGTCCCGCCTACCGGCGCCAAGGGCTTGAACCTGGCCGCCAGCGACGTCAGCACCCTTTACCGAATCCTGCTCAAGTACTACCACGAAGGCCGCCAGGACCTGCTCGAGCGTTACTCGCAGATCTGCCTGCGCCGAGTCTGGAAGGCCGAACGCTTCTCTTGGTGGATGACCTCGGTGTTGCATCAATTCCCGGGCACCGACGCCTTCAGCCAACGCATGCAGCAGACCGAACTGGAATACTTCGTGAGCTCGGAAGCCGGGCGTAAAACGATTGCGGAGAACTATGTTGGCTTGCCGTACGAGGCGGTGGAGTGAATGATGGGCGCCACTCCTATACCCTCGGCAATCCAGCCAGCCATTGCAGCGGAACCCTGACATGCACGGGATGACCCCAGAAGTACTCGCCGATCTTGCTCCCGAAGGAACGCTCCGAGTTGCGATCAACTACGGCAATCCGGTCCTCGCCCAGCAGGGTGCTGATGGCACACCTTTGGGTGTGTCCGTTGCCTTGGCCAAAGCGCTGGCCGCTGAACTCGGTGTCGAATTGCAGATAACCGGCTTCGACGCCGCCGGCAAGGTGTTTGCGGCGTTGGACCAAGACCTGTGGCGTGTTGCGTTCCTGGCGATCGAGCCGGTGCGGGCCGCTCAGATCGATTTCACCGAGCCCTATGTGCTCATCGAAGGTACTTATCTGGTCAAGCGTGATTCAGCCTGGCAGCACGTGGACGAGCTCGATCAGGCTCAAATCCGTATCGCTGTGAGCAAGGGCGCGGCCTATGATCTGTATCTGTCCCGTACCCTGCAGCATGCGCAGTTGGAGCGTGCAGACACGTCCCCTGCCGCCGTTGATCTGTTCATCGCCAACGGGCTGGATGCCGCTGCAGGGGTGCGTCAGCCGCTGGAGCAGTTTGCTTTGGGTAACCCTGAGTACCGGGTAATGGACGGCGCCTTTACCGCTATTCGCCAGGCCATGGCAGTGCCTCGCGGCAGGGATGCCGGCGCTGCATACGTTCGCGGGTTCATCGAGCGACGCCTGGCGCAAGGCTTTGTTCGTGGGGCGTTGTTGGCGAGCGGTCAGACCGACGTCAGCGCACCTCGCTGACCCTGGCCGACCAGCGTCAGCTCCCTGGCTGAGTAGCTGTACTACCCTGTTGCGAAGACGTCCGAACTTCACACGGGGGACTCTTCATGCAAGCGCAACTTCCACCCTCACTGCAGCAGCTGCATTTACCCTTGCGTCTCAAGCTTTGGGATGGCAATCAGTTCGATCTGGGGCCTAGCCCTCAGGTCACCATCCTGATCAAGGAACCGCAACTGATCAGCCAGCTCAGCCACCCCAGCATGGGTGAGCTGGGCACTGCGTTCGTTGAAGGCAAGCTGGAGTTGGAAGGCGACATCGGCGAGGCGATCCGGGTCTGTGATGAGCTCAGCGATGCCTTGCTGGTGGGGCAGCAGGACACCACACCGGTACGCTCCGCGCACGACAAGCACACCGATGCGCAGGCCATCTCCTACCACTACGATGTGTCCAATGAGTTCTACCAGCTGTGGCTGGACCAGGACATGGCCTACTCGTGCGCCTACTTCAAGGAGCCGGACAACACCCTCGATCAGGCCCAGCAAGACAAGTTCGACCACCTGTGTCGCAAGCTACGCCTGCAGCAGGACGACTATCTGCTGGACGTCGGCTGTGGCTGGGGCGGGCTGGCGCGTTTCGCTGCGCGTGAGTATGGCGCCAAGGTGTTCGGCATCACCTTGAGCAAGGAGCAGCTCAAGCTGGCGCGCCAGCGGGTCAAGGAGGAGGGGCTGACCAAGCGGGTCGATCTGCAGATCCTCGACTATCGCGATCTGCCGCAGGATGGCCGCTTCGACAAGGTGGTCAGTGTCGGCATGTTCGAGCATGTCGGCCATGCCAACCTCGACCTGTATTGCCAGACGTTGTTCGGCGCCGTGCGTGAGGGTGGGGTGGTGATGAATCATGGCATCACGGCGCGGCATGTGGATGGCCGACCGGTGGGCAGAGGGGCCGGCGCGTTCATCGACCGTTACGTGTTCCCCAATGGCGAGCTGCCGCACCTGTCGATGATCAGTAGCAGCATCTGCACCGCCGGGCTCGAGGTGGTGGATGTCGAGAGCCTGCGCTTGCATTACGCGAGGACGCTGCATCAGTGGAGTGAAAACCTCGAGCACCAGCTGCACCGGGCAGCGGCGATAGTACCGGCCAAGACTCTGCGTATCTGGCGGCTGTATCTGGCGGGGTGTGCCTATGCCTTCAGCAAGGGCTGGATCAACCTGCACCAGATCCTCGCTATCAAACCCTATGCCGATGGCCACCACGATCTGCCATGGACGCGCGAAGATCTGTATCGCTGAGCGCCCTCAGAGCACCGGAGATATCAGCCGAGCGATACGCATCCCAAGCTGTTGCAGGCGATGGGTATCGCGGCTGTCCTCGGCAGTGATCTCCTTGGCGTGGGAGAAGTCCTCCTGCAACATCGCCTCGACCTGATCGGCAAACGCCCGGTCAACGGTCAGCAGGGTGATTTCGAAATTCAGCCGGAACGAGCGGTTGTCCAGGTTGGCGCTGCCAATGGCGCTGACCTCATCGTCAACCAACACCACCTTCTGATGCAGGAAGCCTGGCTGGTAGCGGAACATGCGCACACCGGCGCGCACCGCTTCGAAGGCAAACAGGCTGGAAGCGGCGTAGACCACGCGGTGGTCCGGTCGCGCCGGAATCAGCACGCGCACGTCCACGCCGCGCATCACAGCCAGGCGCAATGCGGCAAACACGGCCTCGTCGGGGATGAAGTAGGGCGTGGTTATCCATACCCGGTGCACCGCCGAATGGATAGCCTCGACGAAGAACAGCGAGCAGGTTTCCTGGGGATCAGCCGGGCCGCTCGCCAGCAGCTGGCAGAGCACACCGTTGTCCGGGTAGTTGTCCTGCAGAATCAGCGGCGACAGCTCGCGCGTTGCCCAGTACCAGTCCTCGGCAAATGACTCCTGCAGGCAGGCCACGGCCGGGCCGTTGATCTGAACATGGGTATCGCGCCAAGGGGACAGCTGCGGGTTGCCGCCCAGGTATTCATCGCCGACGTTATGCCCACCGATAAAGCCGACTTCACCATCGGCCACGACGATCTTGCGGTGGTTGCGGAAGTTGACCTGAAAGCGGTTGAACCAGCCGCCGCGTGTGGCGAAAGCCTTTACCTGCACACCGCCATCGCGTAGTTCCTTCACATAGCTGGCAGGCAGCGCATGGCTGCCGATGCGGTCGTAGAGGACGAAAACCTGCACACCCTCGCCAGCCTTGCGCAACAGCAACTGCTGTAGCTCACGGCCGATGATGTCGTCGTGGATGATGAAAAACTGGATCAGCACCGCTTGCCGCGCTTTGTCGATCGCAGCAAAGATCGCGTCAAAGGTAGCCCGGCCATTGATCAGCAGCTTGACCTGGTTGTTCGCCAGGCACGGCATGCGACCCAGCTTGGGCATGGCGCGCAGGGCCTTGTAACTGTCCGACTCGCGCGCCGCCAATGCTTCTTCAACCCATGGCCGCCAGTTCAGGTTGGCCATCGCCACATGCATTTCCTGGTTGGCCTGACGGCGCGCCTTGATATAGGCGTTGAACGAACGGGCGCCGAAGACTAGATAAGGGATCAATGCCAGATACGGGATGAAAAGCAACGGCATCGCCCAAGCAATTGCGCCCTGGGCAGTGCGCACGGTGAGCACGGCATGCAGAGCAGCTACCATCCCCAATAAATGAGTGAAGCCAATCACGTAACCGAAGAAATAGGGGCTGTGGTAATCCATGTGCATCCTGCTTGCTGAGAACACTACTGATAACAGACCACGGGTCTAGTGTAGCGTGCAACCGACTGACAAATTTGACGTCTAAGCTGAGTCCGGCCAGTTGCCCGGTTATGCCAAGGAGCATTTATTGATGAATATCCGCCTGCCCCTGTTCGCCCTGGTCGTGGGTCTGACCAGCCCATTGGTCCATGCACAAATGCTCCAGCCTGGGCTGTGGGAGCTGACCACCAGCGACATGCAGGTCGATGGCAAAGCGCTGCCTGACATGGGCTTCATGCTTGGTCAGCTGAAGAACCTGCCGCCTGAGCAACGGGCGATGATGGAAGGCGTGCTGGCTAAGCAAGGTATTACCGTTGGTGGCAATGGCGTGCGCTCGTGCCTGACACCGGAGCAGGTCAAGACCGACGATATTCCGCTGCAGGACCCCAAGTCCGGCTGCACCCAGAAGATCACTGACCGCACCGGCAAGGTCTGGAAGTTTGAATTCAGCTGCCCGAAAGCGCAGGGTCAGGGTGAAGCGACGTTCCTCAGTGACCGCGAATTCACCACCAAGGTCAACGGCACCTTCAATGCCTCGGGTGTGGAACAGAAGGGCAGCATGAATACCCGCGCGCTGTGGCTGGGTAGCGACTGTGGCACGGTCAAGCCACGGGTGGGCGGCTAAGCGCTGCTGTTGTTGCAACCGGCTGCCAACTCAGCAGCCGGTTGCTGTTTCACCAGCGCCATTCGCTGACGGCTACCGCATCGTGCGCATGCAGGCTCTCTGCGTGCTCGACCTTTACGCTGAATCCATTTGCCCAAGGCAGCGCCTGCATCGCTAGATGCAGGCGGCGGGCAGCATCTTCGCAGAACATCAGGTTCTGCCCATTGGCTAAAGCAAAGGCCTGCTCATCGGCGCGCTTCACCGCTGTCTGCACCGCAGTGCCCAATGCTGCCTCCGTGCTATCTATCAGCACTCTGAAAGGCATTGTGTCGTCGCTCGTGGCTAACCTCACCTTGATGTGTGCTTCACTGCGCTGGCTGTGCGGTGTGGCGACGATGCCTTCACTGCTGCCGAGCCAGGCAAGCACTGCCGCTTCCTGCAGTTCCACACCAGCGAAATCATCCAGGAACTGCTGCTGAATGAGCTGACGCGCCAGCGCAGCGGAGCATGGGCACGTCGAGGAATAGGCAATCCGCACAAATAGTTCCACGTGGAACATTTCGTTTTTGATCGACGCATCAACGGTTACTGGATAGCTCTTCCAGCCGGCTAGCGAGCTGATCAACGCAGGTCGATTGACCAGATAATCAAAACTCAGACTGCAATGAGCGGCCGTAGACAGGCCTTCGTGGGTGTCGAGGAACTCGCTGAGCAGGCGGCGCAAGACAAGAGGCGACAGTTCGTCCTGCTCAATGCTTTGCAATGCCAGGTACAAGCGCGACATGTGGATACCACGCGAGCGTCCATCAACCAGATTGACGCCTGCGCTGGCGCGAGCACTCACCCTGTGCCCCTCGATGGTCACGGGCAGCGCGATGCCTTGCATGCCGACCCAATCCAGCGGCAGGGCCTGTGCGTCCATCTGTGCAGCAATATCGGGCAGGATCATGGGTGGCTTCCGGGATAGATTATTCGCAGGACGGGTTGGCCAAATTGTATTGTTATAATATAACATTAAGCAAATGCATCGTTTCGAATGCGTTCGCCTGATGAGGTTTGCCATGTCCACCCGTCTCCCTGTCACCGTGCTGTCTGGCTTTCTTGGCGCAGGCAAAAGCACCTTGCTCAATCATGTGCTGCGCAACCGCGATAACCTGCGCGTTGCCGTCATCGTCAACGACATGAGCGAAATCAACATCGATGCCAGCGAAGTACAGCGCAACGTCAGCCTCAACCGCGCCGAAGAAAAACTGATCGAGATGAGCAACGGCTGCATCTGCTGCACCCTGCGCGAAGACCTGCTCGAAGAAGTGGCCCGGCTGGCCGAGGACGGCCGCTTCGATTACCTGCTGATCGAGTCGACCGGCATCTCCGAACCGCTACCCGTCGCCGAGACCTTCACCTTCCGCGATGAACAAGGTCGGAGCCTGTCTGACCTGGCCCGGCTCGACACCATGGTGACCGTGGTCGACGGGTTGAATTTTCTGCGCGACTACCAGGCCGCAGATACCTTGGCCAGCCGCGGTGAGACGCTGGGCGAAGACGATGAGCGTTCGATCAGTGACCTACTGATCGAGCAGATCGAGTTCGCCGATGTGCTGCTGCTGAGCAAGATCGACCTGATCGGCCAGGACCAGCGCAACGAGCTGATGGCGATTCTGCGCAGCCTCAATGCCCGCGCGCAAATCGTGCCGATGGTGATGGGCCAGGTGCCGCTGGCGCAGATTCTCGACACCGGGCTGTTCGACTTCGAGCAGGCAGCGCAGGCACCCGGCTGGCTGCAGGAGCTGCGCGGCGAGCACGTACCAGAGACCGAGGAATACGGCATCGCCGCAAGTTCCTGGCAGGCGCGACGGCCACTGCACCCGCAGCGGTTCTTCGACTTTATCCACAAGCCATGGACCAACGGCCGACTGCTGCGCTCGAAAGGCTTCTTCTGGCTTGCCAGCAAGTATCAGGAGGCGGGCAGTTGGTCGCAGGCGGGCGGCATGATGCGCTACAGCTATGCGGGGCGCTGGTGGTGTTTTGTGCCGGAGGAGCAGTGGCCGCAGGACGACGCCAGCAAGGCTGCGATTCTGGGTCACTGGAGTGAGGAAGCCGGTGATTGCCGTCAGGAACTGGTATTCATCGGGCAGAACATCGACTTTGCACAATTATCCACAGCGCTTGATGCGTGCCTATTAACCGATGAGGAGATGGCCGCTGGTTCTGACGCGTGGCTGAAATTTTCAGACCCGTTCGGCGCGTGGCATGAGGATATGGCAGCGTAAAACGATGCCTGTGGATAACCTCGCGATACGCAGGCTGGCCTTGACTGCCTGAGCGGGCGGGGCATAGTGGACGCTTCCGGTTACGGGGCCGCTTTGCCTCGCTCTGCGCAGATCCATCGGCATGCTGAAGAACATTCCCACCCATATTGTTGCCGGCCCTCTAGGCGCCGGCAAGACCAGCCTGATTGGCCATTTGCTTGCGCAAAGGCCTGCCAATGAGCGCTGGGCAGTGCTGGTCAACGAGTTTGGCCAGATTGGCCTGGACGCTGCGCTGTTGCACCGTGACGAACACGGCGTTGCCATCGCTGAGGTTGCCGGTGGCTGCTTGTGCTGCGTCAATGGCGTGCCGTTTCAGGTTGGGCTGGGTCGGCTGCTGCGCAAAGCTCGCCCGGACCGGCTGTTTATCGAGCCGTCCGGCCTGGGTCATCCGTTGCACCTGTTGCAGCAGCTAAGCCAGGCGCCCTGGGCCGGCATACTGCAGTTGCAGCCCCTGATCATGGTACTGGATGCGTCAGCACTGGTCAGGGGAGAGCGCTTGGCAGAGGCGCAGCAACAAGCGCTGGCGGCAGCGGAGCTGTTGATAATCAACAAGGCCGACGCTGTGGATAACCCTCAGCGGCTGGCGATCACCGCGCAGTTATCGGGCAAACCCGCTTTCTGGACCGAACAAGGACGGCTGGCGATCGCAGAACTTTTACAGTTTTCCACAGGCCCGACCCATGCTGTGACGGTTGCGCCGTTGCCTGAGGACAACTATCTCCAGCCAGCCGGCTCATTGTGGACAAGTAGCGACAAGCCATTGTTTGCCGCTAAAAAAGGCGAAGGTGGTTGGAGCTGTGGCTGGCGCTGGCATCCATCCCAATGCTTCGAACAAGGCCGCATCGAGCATTTTCTGAGCACCACGGCCTGGCTCAGAGCCAAAGGAGTTATCCACAGCACAACTGGCTGGCAGTCGTTCAACGGGCTAGCTGACGGCGCCTTGAGTTGGCAGCCCAGCGAATGGCGCAAGGATTCACGGCTGGAGCTGATCTTCAAGCAAGAGCAGCCTATAGCTGCGCTGCAGCAGGCCATGACCGACTGCCGTATTCAGCGCTGATCATTGCTCCAACGGTTGTGCTCCTGGCGCCACTGCTGCATCTCGATCACGTTGTCGCTGCGCGGCGCCGGTTTGATTTCGAACGGGTAGGGCGCCAGTTCGATCTGCATGGTGTGTGCACCAAACTGTGTGACCGTACCCGGATGGCGCTGCTCGCCCGTCACGGTGAACTCGAAGTTGTAGATCCGCGCCAGGCGCTTGCGGCCGTTGGCGTCGCGGACAAAGCCAATACGCTTGAGCGCTACGGCCTCGTCCAGCAGTTCCAGGTCGAGTTTGGCGCAATGCTGTTTGACCCGCTCGAGGGCTTTCTCGCGCAGCCCGTGGTTATGCCACAGCCAGGCGCCGCCGCTGGCCAGCAGCATCAGGAAGAAGAGGTTCTCCAGGGTCAACATTTGCATATGCTCCAAACAGGTAGATCCAGCTTAACTGCGTCCCTGGCCTGTCGTACAGGTGGCAATCGGGTTCATACTGCGCGACGTTCTTATCTTGAAATCAGTTTTGGAAACCTCTGCATGAAACGCACGCCGCACTTGCTCGCGATCCAATCCCATGTGGTCTTCGGCCACGCCGGAAACAGCGCCGCGGTGTTTCCCATGCAGCGCATAGGCGTGAATGTCTGGCCGTTGAACACGGTGCAGTTCTCCAACCATACTCAGTATGGCCAGTGGGCCGGAGAAGTGCTTGCTCCAGCGCAAATTCCTGCGTTGGTGGAAGGCATTGCCAACATCGGCGAGCTGGGCAACTGCGATGCGGTGTTGTCCGGGTATCTGGGCAGCGCCGAGCAGGGACGGGCGATTCTGGCTGGCGTCGAGCGGATCAAGGCGGTCAACCCAAAGGCGCTGTATCTGTGCGACCCGGTCATGGGCCATGCCGAGAAGGGCTGCAGCGTGCCGGCCGAGGTCAGCGAGTTCCTTCTGCAACAGGCCGCGGCCAAGGCCGATATTCTCTGCCCTAACCAGCTTGAGCTGGACAGCTTCAGCGGGCGCAAGGCGCAGTCGCTGGAAGATTGCGTGGCCATGGCGCGCAACCTGCTCGCCCGCGGGCCGCAGATTGTGCTGGTCAAGCACCTGAGCTATCCCGGCCGCGCCGAAGATTCTTTCGAAATGCTGCTGGTAACCGGCGAAGACTGCTGGCACCTGCGCCGGCCGCTGCTGTGCTTCCCACGCCAGCCGGTTGGCGTCGGTGACCTCACCTCAGGGCTGTTCCTGGCTCGCGTGCTGCTGGGCGACAACTGGCTGCAAGCGTTTGAATACACCGCAGCGGCTGTCCATGAGGTGCTGCTGGAAACCCAAGCCTGCGCCAGCTACGAACTGCAGCTGGTGCGAGCCCAGGATCGCATTGCCCATCCGCGGGTGCGTTTCGAAGCGCAGCGCCTGAGCGTTTAAATCGAGTCGGTTTTCAGGTCCTGGTAGCGTTTTTCCAGCTCCTGACGGATCTGCCGGCGCTGTTTCCCTTGGAGGAAGCGGCGTTTTTCTTCGCTGCTTTGCGGGAGGCGCGCCGGGACCGGGACTGGCCGGCGATTGTCATCCACCGCCACCATGGTGAAGAAGCAGCTGTTGGAGTGGCGAACGGAGCGCTCACGAATGTTCTCGGTCACCACTTTGATGCCGACTTCCATCGACGTATTGCCGGTGTAGTTGACCGATGCCATGAACGTCACCAGCTCACCGACATGCACGGGCTCGCGGAACACTACCTGATCGACCGACAGGGTCACTACATACGTCCCCGCATAACGGCTGGCGCACGCATAAGCCACCTCGTCGAGGTATTTGAGCAAGGTGCCGCCGTGTACGTTGCCGGAGAAGTTGGCCATGTCCGGGGTCATCAGGACGGTCATAGTCAGCTGGGCGTTTCCAGGTTCCATAGAGTGCTCACGGTGAGGTTGCGCTGAATCGGGGCCGGTATCTGCAGACACTTCTTGGTACCCCTGTTGAATTTCCGATCTAGATACGGGACGCCGCAGAGCGCTCCGTCGTCACGCGCATGGGTCGTCAGCGGTGTTGTGCACCACACCCGGGCAGCGGTCACAGCTCGCATCACAAAACGTGCAGCAGCACATCAACCGATCTGTTTCTGCATATTGCGCAGACGTTTTGCGTCCGGGCGCGATGGTAACCTGAGTCGGCCCAGGCAACATGGGCTTTCCCGCTTTAATCACAGTATGTACTTGCTGCCCGCTCAGGTTCGCCTCAGCGGAGGAGCGGTCTGCTCTGGCACCGTGAACAAGGAGTAGCACGCCATGCATGCCATAAGCTTCATCCAGGATCTTGCCGTAATCATGTTGGTGGCGGGCGTGGTCACCATCCTCTTTCATCGGTTGAAACAGCCGGTGGTCCTGGGTTACATCGTTGCCGGCTTTATCATCGGCCCGCACACCCCGCCATTTGGCCTGATTCACGACGAAGACACGATCAAGACCCTGGCCGAGCTTGGGGTGATCTTCCTGATGTTCTGCCTGGGCCTTGAGTTCAGCCTGCGCAAGTTGTTCAAGGTGGGTGCCACGGCATTTATCGCGGCCTTCCTGGAAATCGTCCTGATGATCTGGATCGGTTTCGAAATCGGCCGCTGGTTTGGTTGGAACACCATGGACTCGCTGTTCCTCGGCGCGATCCTGGCTATCTCTTCGACCACCATCATAGTAAAAGCCCTCAATGACCTGAAGATGAAGAACGAGCGCTTCGCGCAGCTGATCTTCGGCGTGCTGATCGTCGAGGACATCCTCGGTATCGGCATCATCGCCTTGCTCTCGGGTATCGCCGTCAGCGGCTCGGTAAGCTCTGGCGAAGTCTTCTCCACAGTCGGCAAGCTGTCGCTGTTCATGATCGTGGCGTTGGTCATCGGCATTCTGCTGGTGCCGCGGCTGCTGGCCTACGTGGCCAAGTTCGAAAGCAACGAGATGCTCCTGATCACCGTGCTGGGGCTGTGCTTCGGCTTCTGCCTGCTGGTGGTCAAGCTCGAGTACAGCATGGTCCTCGGTGCCTTCCTGATCGGTGCGATCATGGCCGAGTCGCGGCAACTGCTGAAGATCGAACGCTTGATCGAGCCGGTACGCGACATGTTCAGCGCGATCTTCTTCGTGGCCATCGGCCTGATGATCGACCCGCAGGTGCTGGTCGACTACGCCTGGCCGATTGTGGTGATCACCTTTGCCGTGGTGCTGGGCAAGATGCTCTCGTGCGGCATGGGTGCGTTCATTGCCGGCAACGATGGGCGTACCTCGCTGCGGGTCGGCATGGGCCTGTCGCAGATTGGCGAGTTCTCGTTCATCATCGCCGCGCTGGGCATGACCTTGCAGGTCACCAGCGACTTCCTCTATCCGGTGGCGGTAGCGGTCTCGGCGATTACTACCTTGCTTACGCCGTATCTGATTCGGGCGGCTGATCCGCTGTCGATCAAGCTCGGCCAGATCATGCCCAGCCGGCTGTCGCGGGTGCTGTCGCTGTATGGCGAATGGCTGCGCAGCATTCAGCCGCAAGGTGAGGGCGCCATGCTCGCGGCGATGATCCGGCGCATCCTGCTGCAGGTTGGGGTCAACCTGGCGTTGGTGATCGCGATCTTCTTTACCGGGGGCTACTTTGCCGAGCGGATCGGCCTGTGGCTGAGCGAGTGGCTGGGCGATGTCAGCCAGCAGAAGGCGCTGATCTGGGGCGCCGCGCTGTTGCTGTCGCTGCCGTTCCTGATTGCGGCGTACCGCAAGCTCAAGGCACTGTCGATGCTGTTGGCGGAGATGGGGGTCAAGCCAGAGATGGCCGGGCGGCATACGCAGCGGGTCCGGCGGGTGATCGCCGAGGTTATCCCGTTGTTGTCACTGCTGGTGATCTTCCTGCTGCTGTCGGCGTTGTCGGCGAGTATCTTGCCGACCAACGAGCTGCTGCTGGTGATCGTGGTGGTTGCTGCGGTGGTTGTCGCGGTGCTGTGGCGTTGGTTCATCCGCGTGCACACGCGGATGCAGATCGCGCTGCTCGAAACCCTGGAAAACAACCGCGATCAGGCCCACTGACATTCAACGCAATCGCGGTGCAGAGTGCGCCGCGATTGCATTGAGCCGGATCAGCTTTCCAGCCAGACGTCGCGCGCCCAGTGCCAGACCGATTCCCAGCTTTCTTCGGTGACCAGTTCTTCTTCGCCCGACCACAGCACCACGGTGCCGTCTTCTTCGACGCAGTAGTAGTTCTCGCCATCCTGACAGATCGGGATCAGCTCGCGTGGTACGCCGGCATCCCAGGCGTTGGCAGCAACTTCCGGCAGATAGGTGTGTGACTGTGGGTCGGTGACGGTGACCGGCTCCAGACTGCCGTAGATCACATCGCTAACTGTCAGCAGATATTCCTTGAACACGAACGGAATATTGATGAAAAGCTGCTCCTCGACTTCGACCAACTGATCTTCGTCAGGAAGCTCCAGGGGCACCGGCACCGGCTCATTGGCTTCACGCAGTTGTTCGATCACTTCTTCCACGGTTCACATCCTCTCGCTTGATGACAACGCTGCGGGTTATACCCTAGTAGGGCGCTCTGGCAAAAGCAAAAACCCCGGGCAAGCCCGGGGTCTTTTATACAGCAAGCCTGGATCAGCCGTTTTGGCGGATACCGGCGACCAGCCAAGGCTGGTTGTCGCCTTGGGCGCGCTCCATGTGCCAGCTTTCGCTGAACGCCTCGCCCTGGTCGAAACGCGAGGTTTTCGACACACCGCTGAAGGTCAGGGTGGCGATAGTCTTGTCGGCGCGATCTTCGACACCGTCCAACTGTACTTCGAGGTTGTCGATGTAGGTGGACTGGAAGCCATCACCCAGATCAGCGCGCTCGCGCTTGAGGAAGGCAAGCAGTTGCGGGGTCACGAACTCGGAGATCTTGTCCATCTCGTTGGCGTCCCAGTGCTGCTGCAGCGTCTGGAAGTGGCTGCGCGCGGCATTCAGGAAGCTTTGCTCGTTGAACCAGGCGGGTGCGTTGATCGCAGGTGCGGCAGCAACAGGTGCTGCAGAACCACCGAAGATCGACGGCTGCGCTGCTTGCTGGTTGTAAGCCTCACGCTGGAACGGTGCATGGCCGGCAGCAGCAACTTGTGGTTGTTGCTTGCGGCGACGCGCAGCGATGAAGCGGAACACCAGGAAGGCGATCAGGCCCATGATCAGGAAATCCATGATCTGCATGCCCTGGAAACCGTCACCCATGAACATGGAGGCCAGCAGACCACCGGCGGCCAGGCCAGCGAGTGGGCCCAACCAGCGCGAAGCACCGCTGGCGGCGGCCGGCGCACGACCTGCAGCATTTGGTGCGGCAGCTGGAGTGTTTGGCGTAGCCTGGCGAGTCTGGTGCATAGGCGCGGCGCCCGAGCTCTTGCCGCCGCCGAAGCGTTTGGCATTGGCGTCCAGGCTCAGCGTCAGGCCGAGGCACAGCGCCAGGGCGATGCTAAGAAAACGTTGCATAAGTGGGATATCCCCTGATTGTGGATTGCACGCGCGTCATGTTGCACATGTTGTAGCAGACATGACCAGCAGCATAATGTTTCGAGCTTTTGCCTGAACGGTCATTCAGCAACCGCTCAGGCATCCGTGTTGGCTTAGATGGCCTCGAGCTTGGCGTAACCGAGCATCAGCCACTTGCTGCCCTCGGCGAAATTCACCTGCACCCGTGCCTGGGCGCCAGAGCCCTCGAAGTTGAGGATCACGCCCTCACCAAACACCGAGTGCTGCACGCGCTGGCCAAGGTTGAACGAGGTCTGCGGGATGTTGGCATTGGCAAAGATACTGCTGGCCGGCGCCTGCGAGCCGGCGAACGGGCGGCTGACCGAGTTCGACAGGCGCACTTCCTGCACCAGCCCAGCGGGGATTTCGCGGACGAAGCGCGAGACCTTGTTGTAGGTCTCGCTGCCATACAGACGACGCGTCTCGGCGTAGGTCATGAACAGCTGGCGCATGGCCCGGGTGATGCCGACATATGCCAGACGGCGCTCTTCGGCCAGGCGGCCAGGTTCTTCCAGGCTCATCTTGTGCGGGAACAGGCCTTCTTCCAGGCCGACCAGGAACACGTAGGGGAATTCCAGACCCTTGGCGCTGTGCAGGGTCATCAATTGCACGCTGTCTTCGTGTTCATCAGCCTGCGACTCACCGGCTTCCAGCGAGGCGTGGCCGAGGAAGGCCGACAGCGGCGATAGGTCGGCGTCTTCGTCGCTGCTTTCGAAGTTACGCGCAGCGCTGACCAGTTCCTCAAGGTTTTCTACCCGTGCCTGGCCCTTTTCACCTTTTTCTTCCTGGTGATAGATGATCAGCCCGGACTGCTCGATGACGGTCTGGGTCATGACGTGCAGTGGCATTTCGACGGCTTTGGCCGCCAGCCCTTCGATCAACTCGATAAAGGCACCCAGCGCGCTCGCGGCGCGGCCTTTGAGGCCTTTGGCGGCGATCAGCTGGCACATCGCTTCCCACATCGACAGCTGCGCATGGCGAGCGTGGTCGCGGATCGCTTCAACCGTCTTTTCGCCGATGCCACGCGGTGGCACGTTGATCACCCGCTCCAGCGCAGCGTCGTTGCCACGGCCCTCGAGCAGGCGCAGGTAGGCCATGGCGTTCTTGATTTCGGCACGCTCGAAGAAGCGCTGGCCGCCGTAGATCCGGTAAGGGATGCGTTCGCGCAGCAGGGCCTCTTCAAGCACCCGCGATTGGGCGTTGGAGCGATAGAGGATGGCGATGTCGCTGCGCGCATGGCCTTGCTTGATCACGCTCTCGATCGACTCGACTACATAACGTGCCTCGTCGTGCTCGTTGTAGGCGGCGTACAAGGTCAGCGGCTCGCCTTCACCGACATCGGTCCACAGCTCTTTGCCGAGACGGTCGGTGTTGTTGGCGATCAGGGCGTTGGCGGCCTTGAGGATACCGCCGGTAGAGCGGTAGTTCTGCTCCAGGCGGATCATCTCGGCGTCGGGGAAGTCTTCGGTGTACTGATGGATGTTCTCGATCTTGGCACCGCGCCAGCCGTAAATCGACTGGTCGTCATCGCCCACCGCCATCAGGCTGTCGCCGCCTTTGGCGAGCAGGCGCAACCAGGCGTACTGCACGGCGTTGGTGTCCTGGAACTCATCCACCAACAGGTGGCGGAAGCGCCGCTGGTAGTGCTCGAGCAGGCCCGGGTTGTCGCGCCACAGGTCCAGCGCACGCAGCAGCAGTTCGGAGAAGTCGATCACGCCGGCGCGTTCGCAAGCTTGCTCGTAAGCTTCATAGACGCTGCGCATGGTCGCCAGGAACAGATCGCCGCCCGCTTGAATGTGCTGCGGGCGCAGGCCTTCATCCTTTTGCCCGTTGATGAACCACTGGGCCTGGCGCACCGGCCAGCGCTGCTCATCCAGGCCCAGCTCGCGCATCACCCGTTTGACCAGGCGCTGCTGGTCATCGCTGTCGAGAATCTGGAAGTTCTGCGCCAGCTTGGCTTCCTGCCAGTGTGCCCGCAACAAGCGGTGGGCCAGGCCGTGGAAGGTACCCACCCACATGCCGGCGGGGCTGATCCCCATCAATTGCTCGATCCGCTGGCGCATTTCGGCGGCAGCCTTGTTGGTGAAGGTCACCGACAGGATCGAGTGCGGCGAGGCCTGTTCGACCTGGATCAACCAGGCGATACGGTGCACTAGCACGCGGGTTTTACCGGAACCGGCGCCAGCAAGCACCAGTTGACGCCCGACCTTGGCCGCTACGGCCTGGCGTTGGGCATCGTTGAGGGAATTCAGCAGGAGGGAGAGGTCGTCTGTGCGCATCCGACCATTCTAGGTTGCTGTGGGGGGAGGGGGCAAATCTCTACTGTATAAATATTCACCTCGGGCGCCAGCCGTTCATCGGTTCTGTGATGTCAATCCGCCGGTAACGGCACTGGATGACATAGAGCAGTTTGGCCTGCGCCTTCGCTTGTGTAAGATCCGGGCAACTTTTTGTCGCCAGCCAATAACAAGAAAATGACATGACTCAGGATTGCACGGCGGTCGGCGTATTGCCGCAGATGTCGAGGAATGTGCGCAGGCAATTCGCCACTCAGCTTTCCATCGAGCGCACCCGGCTGCTGTATCAAGGCTCGCTGCTGCCTACACTATTGATGCTGTTCAACGGCCTGCTTTGCGCGTGGCTGCTGTGGAGCCCTGGACGCTATCTGCTGCTGGGCACCTGGCTGATCTGGTTGCTGGCGCTGGCGGGGCTGCGCCTGGTGCAGGTCACCGCGTTCGACGCCGCACCGACCCAGCGCCAGGCCAGCCTGAGCTGGCGGCGGATGTTTCTGCTGGGCTCGGCGTTCAGTGGCCTGACCCTGGCCAGCGCAGCGATTGCCCTGGTGCCGGTGGCCAATTTCGTCCAGCAGGCCTGGGTGTTCGGCTTGCTTGGGGTAGCGGCGTTGTCTGCCAGCGTGTCCTATGCCGTCAGCCTGCCGGCGTTTCTCAGTTTCGCCTTGCCCTGCCTGCTGCCACCGATTGCCTTCCTGTTCTACTTCGACGCCGGCCAGCAACGCGGCTGGGGTTGGTTGGGGCTGATTCTGCTGGGGGCGCTGATGGTGGTCGCCTGGCAGGTCCATCGATTGGTCGATCGCAGCCTGTTACGGCGCTTTCAGAATCAGGCGCTGAACGAAGACCTGCAGCGCATCTACGCGCAAAAGGCGCTTGAAGAACAGCAACGCTTGGCGTCGTCTGTATTTGAAGCCTGCAACGACGGTATCGTGGTGCTCACGGCCGACTTCACCTTGCTTGCCGTCAACCAGGCCTACTGCCAGATGACCGGCTACTCCATTGCCGAGCTGCTCGCCCGCCAGTTGCTCGAGCTGCCCTGCAGCAGCGACGCCCGACGTTATCAGCAGTCCATGGAGCATGCCCTGGCCCAGCATGGCCAATGGCAGGGCGAGCTGGTCGAAGCCCGCCGCAATGGCGAGTTGTATCCGCAGTGGCTGCAACTCACCGCCGTGCGCGGAGCGTCTGGCAGGCTCAACAATATCGTCGGCTTTTTCACCGATCTGTCGGCGCGGCGCGCGTCTGAAGAGCGGCTGCGCTACCTCGCTCACTATGACGAGCTGACCGGCCTGGCCAACCGGGCGCTGTTCCGTTTGCGCGTACATGAGGCCGGCCAGCGCGCGCGGCTGAACGGGCGCAGCCTGGCCTTGCTGCACATCGACGTTGATCGCTTCAAATTGCTCAATGAAAGCCTCGGCCACGAGCTGGCCGACCAGTTGCTGAAAAAGATCGCCCAGCGGATCGCCAATGCCGTGCCCGAAGCCGACACCGTGGCGCGCCTGTCGGGCGACGAGTTTGCCGTGCTGTTCGACGGCTACAGCAACCTGTCCAGCCTCGTCCGGGTGACCACCCGCTTGCTCGACAAGCTGCGCGTGCCGTTGCGCCAGGATGATCATGAGGTGGTGATCAGTGCCTCGGTGGGCATCAGCCTGTTGTCTGACGCGGCGTTCGATGGCAATACCCTGATCAGCCAGGCTGACATGGCCAAGCGTCACGCCAAGCACCTGGGCGGTGACAACTTCCAGTTCTACACCGAGAGCCTTCGCGCCAGCACCCTGGAGCGCCTGCAGCTGGAGATTCAACTGCGCAAGGCCATCGATGAGGGTCAGCTGTGCGTCTATTACCAACCCAAACTGTGCCTGCGCAGCGGCAAGCTGCATGCGGCCGAGGCATTGGTGCGGTGGCAGCATCCGCAACTGGGCATGATCCCGCCCAGCGAGTTCATTGGCCTGGCCGAAGAAACCGGGTTGATCGCGCCGATGGGCGAGTTCGTTCTGCGCCAAGCCTGCCGGCAGGCGTGCCAGTGGCTGCGTGAGGGCGTGCAGGTTCGCGTCTCGGTCAACCTGTCGGTCTATCAGCTGCGCCAAGGCAAGCTGGTCAGCCTGGTGCGCCAGGTATTGGAAGAAACCGGGCTGGCACCAGAGCAACTGGAGCTTGAACTGACTGAGAGCCAGCTGCTGGATAGCGTCGAGCACATCATCGCCATCTTCGAGCAGCTGCATGCGCTGGGGGTCAAACTGGCGATCGATGACTTCGGCACGGGCTATTCATCACTGAGTTACCTGAAGCGCTTGCCGGTGGACTACGTGAAGATCGATCAGACCTTCATCAGCGGGCTGCACGAGGGCAGTCAGGACGCCGCGATCACCCGTGCGATCATCGTCATGGCCAATAGTCTCGGTTTGAAGGTCGTGGCCGAGGGTGTCGAGACCCAGGAGCAACTGGACGTGCTCACAGCCCAGGGTTGTGATGAAGCGCAAGGCTATCTGATCAGCAAGGCGGTGGATGCGGCAGCATTTATAGGGTTGCTGAGCAACCCGGCCGCCGCCAAGGCTTAGCTGTACCAGTGCCTGCCGTGGCGGCTGAGCAAGCTGTTGGCCAGCTCTGGCCCATTGCTGCCGGCATGGTATGGCCGCGGGGCCTGGAAGTGCTCTTCCCAGCCCTGCAGGATCGGGTCGATCCAGGCCCAGGCGGCTTCGACCTCATCGCGGCGCATGAATAGCGTCGAGTCGCCGTCGAGCACGTCCAGCAGCAAGCGCTCGTAAGCTTCCCAGCGGCGGGTCTGGCCGAACGCCTGAGCGAGGTTGAGGTTCAGCTCGACCGGCTCCAGACGCATGCCTTTGCCCGGGGTCTTGGTCATCATGCGCAGGCTGATGCGCTCATCGGGCTGGAGCTGGATCAGTAATTGATTGACCTGACCGCCGCTGAACAGCTCGTGCGGCACCGGCTTGAACTGGATGACGATCTGCGACGAGCGCCGCGCCATGCGCTTGCCGGTGCGCAGGTAGAACGGCACCCCGGCCCAACGCCAGTTGTCGATCTGCGCCTGAACGGCGACGAAGGTCTCGGTATCGCTGTCGTTGTCGACGTCTTTTTCGAAATAGTAGGCCGGCACTTCCTGGCCGCCGATATGCCCGGCGCTGTACTGGCCGCGCACGGTCTTGTCCTGCACGTCCTGGCCGCTGATGGGCTTGAGCGCGCGCAGAATCTTCACCTTCTCGTCGCGCACGGCCTCGGCCTCGAACTGCGCCGGCGGCTCCATGGCGACCAGACAGAGCAACTGCAGCAGGTGGTTCTGCAGCATGTCGCGGGTGGCGCCGGCCCGGTCGTAGTAGCCGCCGCGGCTCTCGACACCGAGGGTTTCACACACGCTGATCTGCACATGATCGACCTGGCCATTGCGCCACACCGGCTCCAGCAGGGCATTGGCAAAGCGCAGCGCCATCAGGTTCTGCACGGTCTCTTTGCCCAGGTAGTGATCGATGCGAAACACCTGCGATTCGGCGAACACTTCACCGATGGCCTGGTTGATCGCGGTAGCCGACTGCAGCGAGTGGCCGATGGGTTTTTCCAGCACGATGCGCGCTTCGTGGTCGGCCAACCCGGCGATGCGCAGGTGGGTGGCGATCGGTACGAACAGGTGCGGCGCGGTGGCCAGATAGAACACTCGGGTCAGCCCGCCAGGCTCGCCCAGATAGCCTGCCAGGCGACCGAAGTCAGCACTCTGCGAGGCGTCCATGGCGAAGTAGTCGAGCCGCGCGCAGAAGCGTCGCCATACCTCTTCATCGAAGTCGTTGCGGGCGATCTGCACCCGGCAATGGCGTTCGGCGAGCTTGAGGAAGTCGTCGCGGTGCAGGTTGCGCCGTGCCAGCGCGATGATCCGTACGGCATTGTGCAGGCGCGCCTCGCGGTACAGGTGATAGAGCGCCGGCAGCAGTTTGTGCAGGGCCAGATCACCGGTGCCGCCAAAGACCAGAATGTCGCAAGGAATCGTCAAGCCACCACTCTCCACGTTCGTTTAACTGGGCGCTTTGCCGGTCATGTAGTATAACTACAAGAAAGCTACATCCCCGGCCAGTCGATCATAACCGAGTCCAGCCCGTGAATCTGTTGCACCATATCGCCCAATCGCGCCACTTGCTGCGTAAATCGGAACTGAAAGTAGCCGACCATGTGCTGCTGGACCCCGCTGCCGTCATGCACAGCTCGATGGCCGACCTTGCCCACAACGTCGGTATCAGCGAGCCGACCATAGTGAGGTTTTGCCGGGCGATTGGCTGTTCAGGGTTTCAGGATCTGAAGCTGAAACTGGCGCAGAGCCTGGCTGCTGGCGCCAGTTTTGGTCAGTTCGCGATCCACGAAGACGACTCGGTTGCCGACTACAGCCTGAAGATTTTCGACACCACCCTGCATACCCTGATGGAGGTGCGCGAGCAGCTCGATCCGGAGGCCTTGCAGCGTGCTGTGGCAGCCATGGCCCAGGCCCAGCGGGTTGAGTTCTACGGCTTTGGTGCATCTGGCGCGGTCGCGGCCGACGCCCAGCACAAGTTCTTCCGCCTGCTGCTCAGCGCGGCGGCGTATTCCGACCCGCACATGCAGGCGATGTCGGCGGTAACCCTCAAGCCCGGTGACGTGGCGGTGTGCATCTCGCAGTCAGGGCGCTCCAAGGACTTGCTGATCACGGCCAATCTGGTCCGTGAGAGCGGCGCCAACCTGATAACCCTGTGCCCAAGCCAGACACCGTTGGCCGAGTTATCCACAGTCAATCTGGCCATCGACGTGCACGAAGACACCGAGATCTACACCCCGCTGACCTCGCGGATTGCCCACCTGGTGGTGATCGACGTGCTGGCCATGGGCGTGGCCATGGCGCGCGGGCCGAGCCTGGTCAACCACCTCAAGAGCGTCAAGCGCAGCTTGCGCAGCCTGCGCCTGTCGCCCAAGTCGATCAAGGCCATGGACGACTGACCAAAAAAGTTAATCGAGCTGTCACCTCACGGTAAACCAGCTCGGTCAGTCTGAAGCTCCCCGCACTCGCTCAGGGAGACAGGCATGACTCGTGACTTCGATGGCTCGTTTCAACCCAACGCCAAAGCGCGCAAACAACAGCAGAAGGATCAGCGCCGGATGGAATTCCGCCGAGCGATCGAAAGCTATTCCGAGCAACGGCAACTGCTGCGCGAAATCGCCGATTATTCCGAACTGAGGGATATCACGGTGTGGCAGGTACTGCCGGGGGCGTCGCCGAAAAACGCTCCACAAGCCCACTGATCAACGCACGTTCGCTGCGGATGAACGCCAGAAACGCCAGGGCAACCGGCGACTGACGCTTGGCTTTGGCCTGCACTACACACCAGCTGCGGTACAGCGGCAGCTCTTCCACTGGCAGCTCCTTGAGCCTGCCAGTGGCCAGTTCCAGGCGCAACGCATGGCGGGTCAGCAGGGCAATCCCGAGGCCGGCGCTGACACACTCGCGCTGCGCTTCTGCCGAGGCTACCTCGAGGGTCTGGGTGAAGTGCACGCGCTTGTCCTTGAAGTATTCTTCACAGGCTTTGCGCGTGCCTGAGCCCTGTTCGCGGATCAGCAGGGTATGCGGCTCGAGGTCTTGCAGGCGCAGCGTGTCGAGCTTGCACAGCGGGTGATCCGGTGGTGCTACGGCAACGATCGGGTTGTTCAGAAACGGCAGGAACTCAAGGCCCATGTCCTGCGGCACCATCGACATGATGATCAAGTCGTCGCGGTTGTCCGACAGGCGCCGAATCACCTGCGCCCGGTTGACCACGGTGAGGGTCAGGTTGACCTCGGGGTGACGCTCCTTGAAGGCCGCAAACAAGTGCGGCACGAAGTACTTGGCACTGGACTCGACGGCCAGTTTCAGCTGCCCCTGCAGCGAGCCCTGCATGTCCGACAGTTGCATGTCGAGGTTTTCCAGGCGGCCGAAGATGTCGCGGCTGGCGCGCTGCAACGCCTCGGCGGCTTCGGTCAGGTACAGCTTCTTGCCGACATACTCGAACAACGGCTGGCCAACCAGTTCTTCCAACTGGCGGATCTGTAGACTTACGGCGGGTTGCGTCAACGACATCTCTTCGGCAGCGCGGCTGTAAGAGCGCAAATCGCACACCTCATTGAAGATCTGCAGCTGACGCAATGTCATACGCATCAATGACTTACGCATTTGTCCCCACCGTTCGGCAAAACCTTGTTACCGAACTATAAGCTTTTGCTAATGCTGCCCCTAACAAATATTGATTTTTGTTTATCGTGCGCTGGCGCTAGGGTGAATGTGCGACTGGCCAGCAGCGTCTGGCCGCGCCGAGCGGTAGAACCGGCTCGTATGTTCCAACGGCTTTGGGAAGAATCCAGTGATAAAAAAAATCCTGATCGCCAACCGGGGTGAAATTGCAGTCCGGATCGTGCGTGCCTGCGCTGAAATGGGCATTCGTTCGGTGGCGATCTATTCCGACGCCGACCGGCATGCGCTGCACGTCAAGCGTGCGGATGAGGCTCACAGCATCGGTGCCGAGCCACTGGCTGGCTACCTGAACCCGCGCAAGCTGGTCAACCTGGCGGTCGAGACCGGCTGTGATGCATTGCATCCTGGCTATGGTTTTCTCTCCGAGAACGCTGAGCTGGCGGAGATCTGCGCCGAGCGTGGGATCAAGTTCATCGGCCCGTCGGCGGAGGTGATTCGCCGTATGGGCGACAAGACCGAAGCGCGCCGGACGATGATCCAGGCAGGTGTCCCGGTCACCCCCGGCACCGAGGGTAACGTGGCGGATATCCACGAGGCGCTCAACGAAGGTGAGCGCATTGGCTACCCGGTCATGCTCAAGGCAACCTCCGGTGGTGGCGGCCGTGGTATCCGTCGCTGCAACAGCCGCGAAGAGCTCGAGCAGGCGTTTCCCCGGGTGATCTCCGAAGCCACCAAGGCCTTTGGCTCGGCTGAAGTATTCCTGGAAAAGTGCATCGTCAACCCCAAGCACATCGAGGCGCAGATCCTCGGCGACAGCTTTGGCAATGTGGTGCACCTGTTCGAGCGTGACTGCTCGATCCAGCGCCGCAACCAGAAGCTCATCGAAATCGCCCCCAGCCCGCAGCTGACCCCGGAGCAACGCGCCTACATTGGCGATCTGGCGGTGCGCGCGGCCAAGGCGGTCGACTACGAGAACGCCGGTACCGTGGAGTTTCTGCTCGCCGATGGCGAGGTGTACTTCATGGAGATGAACACCCGGGTCCAAGTCGAACACACCATTACCGAAGAAATCACCGGTATCGATGTGGTGCGCGAGCAGATCCGCATCGCCTCCGGCCTGCCGCTGTCGGTCAAGCAGGAGGACATCCAGCATCGCGGCTACGCGTTGCAGTTCCGCATCAACGCTGAAGACCCGAAAAACAACTTCCTGCCAAGCTTTGGCAAGATTACCCGTTACTACGCCCCGGGCGGCCCGGGCGTGCGCACCGATACGGCGATCTACACCGGCTACACCATCCCGCCGTACTACGACTCGATGTGCCTGAAGCTGGTGGTCTGGGCACTGACCTGGGAAGAAGCCATGGACCGCGGCCTGCGCGCCCTGGACGACATGCGCCTGCAGGGGGTGAAAACCACCGCTGCGTACTACCAGGAAATCCTGCGTAACCCGGAATTCCGTAGCGGCCAGTTCAATACCAGCTTCGTTGAAAGCCACCCTGAACTGACCAACTACTCGATCAAGCGCAAACCCGAAGAGCTGGCCCTGGCCATCGCCGCCGCCATCGCCGCCCACGCAGGCCTGTGAGGAATACAACAATGTCCAAGAAAATCCACGTAACCGACACAATCCTGCGCGACGCCCACCAGTCCCTGCTGGCCACGCGCATGCGCACCGAAGACATGCTGCCGATCTGCGAAAAGCTCGACAAGGTCGGCTACTGGTCACTGGAAGTGTGGGGAGGCGCAACCTTCGACGCCTGCGTGCGCTTCCTCAAGGAAGACCCGTGGGAGCGCCTGCGCCAGCTGCGAGCGGCATTGCCCAACACCCGCCTGCAGATGCTCCTGCGCGGGCAGAACCTGCTCGGCTATCGCCATTACAGCGATGACGTGGTCAAGGCCTTCGTGGCCAAGGCAGCGGTCAACGGCGTCGACGTGTTCCGCATCTTCGACGCCATGAACGACGTGCGTAACCTGCGTGTGGCAATCGAAGCGGTCAAGGCTGCCGGCAAGCATGCCCAGGGCACCATTGCCTACACCGTCAGCCCAGTGCACACCATCGACGCTTTCGTGGCCCAGGCCAAGCAGATGGAAGCCATGGGTTGTGACTCGGTGGCAATCAAGGACATGGCCGGCTTGCTGACGCCGTTCGCCACTGGCGAACTGGTCAAAGCGCTCAAGGCCGAGCAGTCGCTGCCGGTATTTATCCACTCCCATGACACCGCTGGCCTGGCCGCGATGTGCCAGCTCAAGGCCGTGGAAAACGGCGCTGACCATATCGACACGGCAATCTCCAGCTTCGCCTGGGGCACCAGCCATCCGGGTACCGAGTCGATGGTTGCCGCGCTCAAGGGCAGCGAGTTCGACACTGGCCTGGACCTGCAACTGCTGCAGGAAATCGGCCTGTACTTCTACGCTGTGCGCAAGAAGTACCACCAGTTCGAAAGCGAATTCACCGCGGTCGACACCCGTGTGCAGGTCAACCAGGTCCCTGGCGGGATGATTTCCAACCTGGCCAACCAGCTCAAGGAGCAGGGCGCCCTCAACCGCATGAACGAAGTGCTGGCAGAAATCCCGCGGGTTCGTGAAGACCTCGGCTTCCCACCGCTGGTGACCCCGACCTCGCAGATCGTCGGTACTCAGGCGTTCTTCAACGTACTCGCCGGCGAGCGCTACAAGACCATCACCAACGAGGTCAAACTGTACCTGCAAGGCGGTTACGGCAAGGCTCCGGGTGTGGTCAACGAACAGCTGCGCCGCCAGGCCATCGGTAGCGAAGAAGTCATCGACGTACGCCCGGCCGATCTGCTCAAGCCCGAGATGACCAAGCTGCGTGCCGACATTGGTGCCCTGGCGCAGAGCGAAGAAGACGTGCTGACCTTCGCCATGTTCCCGGACATCGGGCGCAAGTTCCTCGAAGAGCGCGCGGCCGGCACCCTGACTCCTGAAGTGCTCCTGCCAATCCCTGAGGCTGGCGCAGTGGCTGCCCCTGGCGGCGAAGGCGTGCCTACCGAGTTCGTCATCGACGTTCACGGCGAGACCTACCGTGTCGACATCACCGGTGTCGGCGTCAAGGCCGAGGGCAAGCGTCACTTCTACCTGTCGATCGACGGCATGCCGGAGGAAGTGGTATTCGAGCCGCTCAACGATTTCGTTGGCGGTGGCGGCAGCAAGCGCAAGCAGGCCAGTGGGCCGGGCCATGTCAGCACCAGCATGCCGGGCAACATCGTCGATGTGCTGGTCAAGGAGGGCGATGTGGTCAAGGCCGGCCAGGCGGTGCTGATCACCGAGGCGATGAAGATGGAAACCGAAGTGCAGGCGCCTATCGCCGGCAAGGTTGTGGCCATCCATGTTGCCAAGGGCGACCGGGTTACACCAGGCGAGATTCTGATCGAGATCGAGGGCTGAGCAACGCCCTCATCTACAAGCGGTTAACCTCATTGGGGAGCGGATAGCTCCCCTTTTTTTATCCACTTTCAGCGCTGATAGCCTTTGCCGAAGTAGCGCTCAAGCCGCGCCTGCACCAGTTCCAGCATGATCGACAGCACCCAATAGATCACCGCCGCTGTCGTCAGCATTTCCAGGTACCGGTAGCTGGAACGCCCATACGACTGCGCCAGAAACATCACTTCCCAAACCCCCATCACCGAAATCAGCGATGAATCCTTGAGCATCGAGATGAACTGGTTGGCGCTCGGCGGGATGATCGTGCGCATCGCCTGCGGCAAGGTGATATGCCAGAAGATCGCTGCCGGACGCATGCCCAGAGCGAGTGCCGCCTGGCGTTGGCCGAGCGCTACGCCGATGATCCCGGCGCGGAAGATCTCGCTCAGGTAAGCACCATAGTTCAGCGACAGGGCGATGATCCCCGCAGCAATTGCCCCCGGCACCAGCCCCAACTGCGGCAGGCCGAGGTAGATCAGCAGAATCTGGATCAGCAACGGCGTGCCGCGGAAGAACGACGTGTAGAAACTGGCCACGCCAAACAGCACCGCGCTTGGCGACAGTCGCGCCAGCGCTGCGGCAAAGCCCAACAGCACCGACACCAGCATCGAGCACAGGCACAGGAACAACGTCAGCGCCGCGCCCTGCAGAAAGCCGTTAGGGCCCAGCTTGAAGCCCGCCAGATTGGGGAACTTGTCGACGATTATCGCGAAATTCAGCTCAAAGCTGAGAAAGAAGCCGACAAAAAGCAGCAGCAACACCAGCCACGTCAGGTACAGCCGTGTGCGAAAGCCGAACAGGCGCAAGGCGGTTTTACCTACGGGCTTGGGAGCGGGTTGATGAGCGTTCATTTACTGATGTCAGCGCCGATCCATTTCTGTGACAGCTTGGCCAGCGTGCCATCGGCTTTCAGCTCGGCAAACACCTGACGCACCTTGGCGTCCCACTCCGGGTCGCCTTTTTCGATGGCCACCGAGTTGGGCTCTTCATACAGTGGCGCACCGGCCAGCTTGAAGCGCTTGTCCTGATTCAGACGCGGTTGCGCGGTCACCAGGTTGGTGAGGATGGCATCCAGGCGTACGCCGGCACCCAGGCCGAGGTCCTGGAAAGCGACGTTGTCGGTGTCATACGGGGCAATCTGGACGAACTCGAACGGGTACTCCAGCTTTTGCTCTTCGGCGCCCTCGATCACCAGGTTCTTGTTCAGGTAGCTCTCGTAGCTGGAGGCGCTGGTCAGGCCGACCTTGCGCCCTTCGAGGTCCTTGGCTGAATGAATGCGATCATCCTTGGCATTGACCACGATCACCGCCGGCGAGGCGTAGTATTCAACCGGGAAGTCGAACACTTCAGCGCGGGCCTTGCTCGGCGTCATCGAGCAGATGCACAGGTCATAGCGACCGCTCCAGCGGCCGGCGGCGATCACGTCCCAGGACGGTGTTTCCAGGCGCAGCTTGACCCCGAGTTTCTGTGCGACCGCCTTGGCCACGTCGACGTCAAAACCGTCGAGCTGGTTCTGGTCATTCAAGAAGGAGAACGGCGGATAGCTCTCCATCAATACGTTGACGACTTCCTTGCGCGACTCGACGCGGTCCAAGGTGGCACCGGCAAAGGCAGAAGTAGCGCTCAAGGCCAGCAGGCCCGCGCAAAGCAAGGAAGGTAAACGCATAAGGACACCTGCAAAAAGGTTGTTAAAAAAACGCTGATGGTTATTTAATAGTTATAAGTTTTACATCACTAGTGAATATTATTCATATCAATATAAGCGGAAGTTATATGGCCGAGCGAGCGTTGGAAATTCTTGATGGCGGTATGGGTCGGGAGCTGCAGCGCCGTGGCGCGCCGTTCCGCCAGCCAGAGTGGTCTGCCCTGGCCTTGAGCGAGGCGCCAGAGGCAGTGATCGCCGTGCACACCGCCTACATTGAGGCCGGTGCCGGGGTGATTACCAGCAACAGTTATGCGGTAGTACCGTTCCACATTGGTGAAGAGCGCTTCGCCAATGAAGGCTTTGCCCTGGCCGCCACCGCTGGTCAGCTGGCGCGCACGGCTGCCGATGCCAGCGAGCGTGCGGTGAAGGTGGCCGGTTCGTTGCCGCCGCTGTTCGGCTCGTATCGCCCGGACTTGTACGAGCCAGAGCACGTCAGCGAAGTGCTGTTGCCGCTGGTGGTCGGCCTAGCGCCGTATGTCGACCTGTGGTTGGCCGAAACGCAAAGCGCGATCATCGAAGTTCAGTCGATTGCCCGGCAGCTGCCGGCGGACGGCAAGCCGCTGTGGGTGTCGTTCACGCTGCAGGATGAAGACGTCGGTGACGTGCCGACCCTGCGTTCCGGTGAGACCGTGACCCAGGCCGCCGAAGCGGTCGCGGAGCTGGGCGTGGCTGCGCTGCTGTTCAACTGCAGCCAGCCAGAAGTGATCGGCGCCGCCATCGACGCCGCCCGTGCGGTATTCGAGCGCCTGGGCGCTGATATCGCCATCGGTGCCTACGCCAACGCCTTCCCGCCGCAGCCCAAGGATGCCACCGCCAACGATGGCCTCGACGAGCTGCGCGATGACCTCGACCCACCGGGTTACCTGAGCTGGGCGCAGGACTGGCGTCAGCGCGGTGCAAGCCTGCTCGGCGGTTGCTGCGGCATCGGTCCGGAGCATATTGCCGAGCTGAAAGGCAACCTGAGCTGATTCAGCTCGGGTTGCGACAGGCTTCCAGCGTCTGCGCTTGACCTTCTGGGCGCTGGTTGTCGGCACTCAGCCAACGCTCAAAGCCTGCCGCAACGGTGGGCCATTCGTCATCGGTGATTGAGTACCAGGCCGTGTCGCGGTTCTGGCCCTTGATCACCATGTGCTGGCGGAACACCCCTTCAAAGACAAAACCGAAACGCTCCGCCGCGCGCTTGGAGCGGGCATTGGCGTTGTTGCACTTCCATTCCAGGCGGCGGTTGCCCAGGGCGAAACCCAGCTTGCCGAGCAGATAGACCGCCTCGCTACCTTTGGGCGTGCGCTGCATCGCGCCAGCAAAGGCGATGTGGCCGATCTCGATGCGGCCGTGGTCCGGCACTATCGACATCAAACTGAGAATGCCCTGTACCTGGCCACTGGTGCGGTCGATGACGCTGTAGAACAGCGGGTCGCGGCTGGCCGCGTTGCCGTCCAGCCAGCGATCAAAGCTCGCTCGCTCGCTGAACGGGCCGTAAGGCAGGTAATCCCAAAGCGTCGGGTCTGCCTCGGGGCCCTGCAGCACCTCCCACAAGTCATCGCCGTGGCGAGCCGGGTCGAGCTTTTCCAGGCGGATGAAGCGGCCCTCGATCGGCTCGGCTTGAGGAGCTGTCGCGGGTTTCCAGTTACTTGGCTGACTCATCTACGGCTCCTGTCTTACAGCGTTTGCCGGAATTGGATAAAGCCTGGGCGTTCGGCCACCTGCTCGTACAGCTTGATGGCGGTGGCATTGGTCTCGTGGGTCATCCAGTAGACCTTGCAGCAACCGATGGCCTTGGCGGTACTGTGCACATGCTCGATCAGCTGGCGGCCGATACCCAGACCGCGCTGGCTGCCGTCGACGTAGAGATCCTGCAGGTAGCAGGCGTCGCTGACGCTCCAGTTGGTACGATGATAGATCCAGTTGACCATGCCCACCGCCTTGCCATCGACCCAGGCCAGCGCCGAGTGGGTGGGCTGCTGCGGATCGAGTTGGCGCTGCCAGGTTACCGCACTGACCTCGTCGGCCAGCTCGGTTTCATAAAAGCGTAGGTAGGCCTGCCACAGTGGCAGCCAGGCGGCGTGATCGTCGGCGGTGACGGGGCGGATAATAACGGCTGGCATGGGTGATTCCTTCACAGTGGCCGCATCTGCGCGGCGAGTTGGTTGTCTTGCGCGTCGGTGCTGCTGGCCAGGCCGTCGCGCACGCCTGCGACATCTTCGGCGGAGCGGTTCTGGCTAAGCTTGCGTGCGCCCTGTATGCGGCTAATCGGCAAGCGAAAACCGACGATGGCGCGCAACATGCCTTCGATGTAGTCGCTTGGCGCATCGCCTACCTGCCAGGGCGTGTCGCGGCCTTGTTCGTGGCGGTCGGTCAGGTGGCTGACGATGTCGAGCAGGGCGGCGCCATCCTCGATCACTTCAGCGCTACCGTAGGCATGCACGGCCAGGTAGTTCCAGGTCGGCACGACCTTGTGCGTGGCGGCTTTGCTCGGATAGAAGCTGGGGCTGACATAAGCATCGGCACCGGCAAACACCAGCAGTGCTTCGCTGCCTTGTTGCAACTCCTGCCACTGGCGGTTGGCCCGGGCCAGGTGGCCATAAACCGTGCCGTACTCACCTTCTCCGGTGTCGATCAGCACCGGGATATGGCTGGCAAGCAAACCCTGTTCGCCGTGGGTGATGAGTACAGCCAGGCGGGTTTCCAGCATCTGTTGCTGCAAGCGCTGTAGATCATGCTCTTGATGGGGTTTGCTGTTGTACATGGTGGGCTCCTTGTGCAATGGCTCTATCCTAGGCAGGCTATTGGCTCAGGTTAAGAGCCATTAATGACTGTTTTCATAGGTCCAATGCCATGCGTGATCAGCCGCTTGCACTGCCATTCGACCCGGCCGGGATCGTGCTTGACCGCCGTCGGGGTCTCAGCCTGCAGTTGTATCAGGCGTTGCGCGCGAGGGTGCTGGATGGTCGTCTGAGTAGTGGCACCCGGCTCCCGGCCAGCCGCGATCTGGCCAAGGTGCTGGCGCTGTCGCGCAACAGCGTGGTGCGCGCATACGACCAGTTGTACGCCGAGGGGTACATTGAAAGTCGGGTGGGCGATGGCACCTATGTCAGCCGCCTGCCAAAACTGTCCACAGAAGTATCCACAGGGTTATACCCTGGGTTATCAACAGGTTTATCCACATTTGTGGATAAAAGCACTGAGGATTTATCCAGCAATGCGTCTTCCAGCGTGTGGTTGGACCGTCTGAAAAATCATCATCTACCCGCGCCCCGCAGCGGTCCTCCTCGTGCGTTTCGGGTCGGCGTACCTGCGTTCGACCTGTTCCCCTTCGACGTCTGGGCCAAGCTGCATGCGGGTTTCTGGCGTAATCCCGATCCAGCCCGGCTTGGCTATGGCGACCCAGCTGGTGAACCGCAGCTGCGCGAACTGATTGCCGCTTACCTGCGCCAATCAAGGGGCATCAGCTGCACGGCTGGGCAAATAGTGATCACCAGTGGTGCACAGCAGGCGATAACCCTTTGTGCACAGCTGCTGGTGCAGCCTGGCCAGGCCGTAGCTGTGGAAAACCCGGGCTACCGGGCGGCAGGGCACGCCTTTGCCGTTGCGGGCGGTCAGGTCAAGGGAGTACCAGTGGACGCTGAGGGCCTGGATTGCGCCAGGCTCGAGCAGCTACCGGATTGCCGCGTAGCCTATGTGACGCCGGCTCATCAATACCCCACCGGCGTCACCATGAGCCTCGCCCGGCGCCTGCAATTGCTGGCCTGGGCCGAGCGCAGCGACGGTTGGATCATCGAGGACGATTACGACGGCGAGTACCGCTACAGCGGCGCACCGCTGGCGCCCTTGGCTGCGCTGGATCAGCAGGGGCGGGTGTTGTACGTAGGCACCTTTGGCAAGATTGCCTTCCCCGCCATGCGGTTGGGGTATCTGGTGTTGCCGCAAAGCTTGGTCGAGCCCTTCAGCCAGGCCCGTGCGCTGGCGGTGCGTCATTCCGAGGTAGGTACGCAGTCGGTGATGGCGCAGTTCATGGCGTTGGGGCATTTCCAGCGCCATATCCGGCGCATGCGGCGGGCGGCACTGAGCAGGCGCAATGTGCTCAAGGCCGGTTGGCCGACCACCGTAGCAGGCTTGGGTGCGATGCCGGAAGTGGCGGCAGGGCTGCACGTGATGGTGCCTGTGGATAACTTTGCCAGAGAACAGGCGCTGGTAGCATTGGCGGAAGCGGCAGGGGTAGAGGTCAATCCGCTGAGCGGCTATTGGCTGGAAGACAGCGATGAACCTGTGGATAAGCGCGCAGGGCTGGTGCTCGGCTTTGCCGCGGTCCCGGAAGCGCAGATTGCAGACGCCGTGATGCGCCTGCGCAAGGCCTGGCGGTAGGAGAACCGCGGTGTATAGGAGCGGCCTTGCCGGGGCGCCGGACCGGTCAGAAAGGGGCGCGGAGCGGCCCCAATTTTTCAGCTTCGCCGCTTACATCGCCGGGCCCGCTCTGCGGGCCTTTCGCGACACAAGGCCGCTCACAAAAAAGCGGCGTGATGGCGAGAATATATCAGGTACCGGATTTGATCCGGGTCCAGGCGCGGGTCCGGGCTCGCTCGGCATCGCGCGCCAAGGGCTTGAGGGTGTACAGCGTTTGCATCGCCTCAGCCGTTGGGTACAGGTTGGGGTTGTTGCGAATCGCCGCGCTGACCTTCTCGGTAGCGTCTTTATTGGGGTTGGGGTAACCGACAAAGTCGCTGATCGGCGCGATCACTTCCGGGCGCAGCAGGTAGTTGATGAACGCATGCGCGTCCTCGGCGTTGGCGGCATTCTTCGGAATCGCCAGCATGTCGAACCAGATCGGCGCGCCTTCTTTCGGCAGGCGCATATCCACGACTACGCCATTGCTGGCTTCCCGGGCACGGTTGGCGGCCTGGGAGAAGCTGCCGGAATAGCCGACCGCGACGCAGATATCGCCATTGGCGATGTCTGCCATGTACTTCGAGGAATGGAAGTAAGTGATATACGGGCGAATCTTAAGCAGCAACGCTTCGGCCTTCTTGTAGTCCTCGGCCTTGTTGCTGTTGGGGTCCAGGCCCAGATACTTCAGCGCCAGTGGCAGCACCTCGGACGGCGAGTCGAGCACGGCCACGCCGCACTGCTTGAGCTTGGCCAGGTTTTCTTCCTTGAAGATCAGGTCCCAGCTGTCCACCGGCGCGTTGTCGCCCAGCGCTGCCTTGACCTTGGCCGGGTTGAAGCCGATCAGCACGGTGCCATACATATAGGGCACGGCGTACTTGTTGCCGGGGTCATTGGCTTCGATCAGCTTCATCAAGGCAGGGTCGAGGTGCTGCCAGTTGGGCAGTTTGCTGCGGTCCAGCGGCTGGAACACGCCGGCCTCGATCTGCTTGGCCAGGAACACGTTGGACGGCACTACTACGTCATAGCCCGAGTTGCCGGTCAGCAGCTTGGCTTCAAGCGCTTCGTTGGTGTCGAAGATGTCGTAGATCAGTTTGACCTGGCTGTCTTTCTGGAAATCAGTGAGGGTCTGCGGGGTGATGTAGTCGAACCAGTTGTACACGCGCAACGTGCGCTGTTCGGCCTGAACCTGAATTGCGCTGCTGAGCAGGCCAACGGCGAGCAACGGGGCGAGCATGTGCTTGAGGGTGATCATGGTCAGGCTCCTGGCTGGGCACGCTGGAAACCTTCCAGCACGTTGACTGCGTTGATGCCGATTTCTTCCACAGCGTAGCCACCTTCCATCACGAACAAGGTCGGCTTGCCCAGCCGTGCAATGTGCTCGCCCATCTCCAGGTAATCCGGGCTGTCGAGTTTGAACTGCGAAATCGGGTCATCCTTGAACGTATCGACGCCAAGCGAGATCACCAGCACATCCGGTGCATAGCGGGCGATGCGCTCGCAGGCAGCCACCAGCGCCTGCTTCCACGCCGTCCAATCACTACCGGCGGGCAGCGGATAATTGATGTTGCAGCCCTCGCCGGGGCCTTCGCCAAGCTCATCGGCATAGCCGAGGAAGAACGGAAATTCGTCCTGCGGGTCGCCGTGGATCGAGGCGAAGAACACGTCGTCACGCCTGTAGAAAATGTCCTGAGTGCCGTTGCCGTGGTGATAGTCGACGTCAAGGATCGCCACTTTCTTGTGGCCCTGGTCGAGGAATGCCTGGGCGGCGATGGCGGCGTTGTTCAGGTAGCAGTAACCGCCCATGACGTCGCTGGCGGCATGGTGGCCCGGTGGCCGGCACAGCGCAAAGGCGGCATGGGCGCCTTGCTGGATGGCGTCCTGGGCGGTGAGGGCGACCTGCGCAGCGCTGTAGGCGGCCTGCCAGGTGCCGGCGGTAATCGGTGCACCGGCATCGAAGCTGTAGTAACCCAGCTCACCATGCAGCCCTGTCGGTTTGACCTGGCGCAGAGTGCGCGCCGGCCAGGTGAATGGCAGCAGGTCGCCGTCGTGGCCCAGTGCGGCCCAGCGCGCCCAGGCGCCTTCGAAGAAATTCAGGTAGTCGGCGCTGTGGATGCGCTGCAACGGTGCGCGGCCAAAGTCGCGAGGCGCTTGTACCGGGCCAAGATTGCGCGCCTTGACCCGCTCAAGCACATGATCGGCGCGCGAAGGCATCTCGAAGCAGGGCATCAGCTGCCCGTCGATAAGCTCGCAACGGCCGTGGTGCAGGCGGTGATCATCGGAATAGATCGTCAGCATTTTGTTGTTCTCCGAAGTAACTGGCGTGACCCATTGTCAGGGGCGGGCAGCTGAGGGAGAACGGCAGGCATGGCCAAAAGGGGATCAATGTGGCCAAGCTCGCTGACCACTCTGGGCTAACCGCGAAAGTGGCTCGGCGCTACACCGCTCCAGCGTTGAAAAGCATGGCGGAAACTCGCCGTCTCGCTGAAGCCGAGGGTTTCGGCGATTCGGTAGATGGGCATCTGGTCCTCGGCGAGCAATTGCTTGGCACGCTCGAAGCGCAGGCTGTCGAGGATCTGCTGGTAGCTGCTGCCCAGCAACTGCAGGTGCCGGCGCAGGGTCCGCGATGAGCAGTTCATTTGCCGCGCCAGGCCTTCCAGGCCAGGTGCTGCATCCAGTTGCTGCAGCAACAGCTGGCGAATCCGCCCGAGCCAGGCCTGGCGCCCGGTGAACTCCAGGTTTAGCTGGCGGCAGCGCTCGCTCATGGCCTTGTGGGTAATCGGGTCGGCCAGCGGCAGCGGCGTGTCCAGCCAGCGCCGCTCGAAGGCGAAAGCGTTGTCGCGGGCGGCAAAGCCCAGCGGGCAGTCGAAAGTCTCGCCATACAGCCCGTGATAGGCAGGCGCTGGCTGAGCGAAGCGGGCCGCCAGCAACGGCAGCGGCTGGCCGAGCAAGTCTTCGCAGATGGTTTTCAGTGATACCAGGCAGAATTCGGCATTGAAGCTGGCCAAGGCCGGGCTGTCGGCGTAGTCACTGGCACTCAGCCACACCCGCTGGCCATCTTCGATCAGGCGCAGGCTGAACACGGTGCCCAACAACGCCGGGTAGCGCAGCGCCAGGCGCAGGGCGTCACCCAAAGTGGCACTGGAGAGCAAGGCGTAACCGAGCATGCCGTAGCACGACACATGCATGCGCCGGCCGAGCTCCAGGCCGATCTCCTCGCGGCGAGCCACGGCGTTGGCACACACCTGCAATTCCTGCTGGGTGGTGATGCGCGCATCGGCATGGCCAAGGTCGGCCGGGCCAATGCCGCTGCCGGCCAGCAGGCTCGAGGCGTCGTTATGCTCTTCCTGAAAAACCTTGAGGATCAGCGAAACGGCATTGAGGGTGGTCAGGTGGCTGTGCAGCATGCTCGTCTATCCCGTGGCTTGGGGGGGATTGGCGAGCAAGTTGTGTGCCGCACCGCAGGCTGATACTCCGCGGCGGCAAAGCGCAGATAAAAAAAGGGCCCGATGCATGCGCTCGGGCCCTTGAAAGGTCGAGAGGTGTCTAGTCCCTCAAACCTGGTGAGACGGGTTACAGCAGCCGGTTATGCCTTGAGTGGCACCAGGCGTGGAGCAATCATGTTTTCCGGACGCAGGATGTCGTTGAGCATCGCTTCGTCGAGCAGCTTCTCTTCACGCACCAGTTCCAGTACGCCGCGGCCTGTTTCCAGGGCGATGCGGGCGATACGGGTGGCGTTTTCGTAGCCGATGTACGGGTTCAGTGCGGTGACCAGGCCGATCGAGTGCTCGACCAGTTCACGGCAACGTTGTTCGTTGGCAGTGATGTCGACGATGCAGTGCTCGCGCAGCATGTCCATGGCGCGCTGGAGCAGGCGGATCGAGTCGAAGATCTTGTAGGCGATCAGCGGCTCCATCACGTTCAGCTGCAGCTGGCCACCTTCGGCAGCGATGGTCAGGGCGAGGTCGTTGCCCATGATCGCGAAGGCGACCTGGTTGACCGCTTCCGGGATAACCGGGTTGACCTTGCCGGGCATGATCGAGCTGCCTGGCTGACGCGCTGGCAGGTTGATCTCGTTGATGCCGGTACGTGGGCCGCTGGACAGCAGGCGCAGGTCGTTGCAGATCTTCGACAGCTTGACCGCAGTACGCTTGAGCATGCCCGAGAACAGCACGAAGGCGCCCATGTCGGAAGTCGCTTCGATCAGGTCGGCAGCCGGTACCAGTGGCTGGCCGCTGATGGCCGCCAAGCGCTGCACGGCGAGCATCTGGTAGCCCGGGTCGGCGTTGATGCCGGTGCCGATGGCGGTGCCGCCGAGGTTGATTTCGGTGAGCAGCTCAGGTGCCAGCGAGCGCAGACGGTTGAGGTCTTCGGTCATGGTGGTGGCGAAGGCGCGGAATTCCTGACCGAGGGTCATCGGTACGGCGTCCTGCAGCTGGGTGCGGCCCATCTTCAGTACGTGGTTGAATTCCTGACCTTTGGCAGCGAAGGCCTGGATCAGGCTGTCGAGGCTGGCCAGCAGAGCGTCGTGACCCAGCAGCAGACCCAGACGGATCGCAGTCGGGTAGGCGTCGTTGGTCGACTGCGCCATGTTCACGTCGTTGTTCGGGTGCAGGTACTGGTATTCGCCCTTCTGGTGACCCATGACCTCCAGCGCGATGTTGGCGATGACTTCGTTGGCGTTCATGTTGGTAGAAGTACCAGCACCGCCTTGAATCATGTCGACCACGAACTGCTCGTGGTAGTCACCACGGATCAGGCGGGCGCAAGCCTCGCTGATCGCAGCATGCTTGGCATCGCTCAGGTGCCCCAGCTCACGGTTGGCATCAGCAGCAGCCTGCTTGACCATCGCCAGGCCGACTACCAGTTTCGGGTAGTGCGACAGCGGGACGCCGGAGAGGTGGAAGTTGTTGGCAGCGCGCAAAGTCTGAATGCCGTAGTAGGCATCAGCAGGGACTTCAAGGGTACCAAGCAGATCTTTTTCGACGCGGAACGATGCAGCGGAGGACATGATAGATATCATCTCGAGTTTGACCCGGCACCTGCCGGAATGCCGCCAATCCTAGGCTGGAGCGCATTTGTCGGCCAATGCTGTTAGGCGCTATCCTATGCACAAACGGCATAATGATTGATGTGACGTCAACTGACATTCGAGCGTGTTCCATTTTGGTGCATGCCGGGAGATGGCTGCATGAACCTAGAAAGCAAATGGCTGGAAGATTTCAGCGCGCTGGCCTCGACGCGCAGTTTTTCGCAGGCGGCCGAGCGTCGCTTCGTTACCCAGCCTGCTTTCAGCCGGCGCATCCGCAGCCTTGAAGCGGCACTCGGGCTGACCCTGGTAAACCGCTCGCGCACGCCGATCGAGCTGACTGAAGCCGGGCAGCTGTTTCTGGTCACGGCGCGCACTGTTGTCGACCAATTAAGCGAAGTTCTCCGCCATTTGCATCATTTAGAAGGCGGGCAGGGCGAGGTTATCCAGGTGGCTGCGGCGCACTCACTGGCTTCGGGGTTCTTCCCACGCTGGGTGGCCCAGTTGCGCAACGACGGCCTCAACATCGCCACTCGGCTGGTCGCGACCAACGTCGGTGATGCCGTGCACGCCCTGCGCGAAGGCGGCTGTGACCTGATGCTGGCCTTCTACGACCCGGACGCTGCGCTGCAGATGGATGCCGAGATCTTCCCGTCACTGCACATGGGCACCACCGAGATGCTGCCGGTTTGCGCAGTCGGGCCGGATGGTCAGCCACTGTTCGACCTGGAAGGTGAAAACAGCGTGCCGTTGCTGGCCTACAGCGCCGGGGCGTTTCTGGGCCGTTCGGTGAGCCTGCTGCTGCGTCAGCGCAACCTGCGCTACACCACCGTTTATGAAACGGCGATGGCCGACAGCCTCAAGAGCATGGCCCTGGAAGGCATGGGCGTGGCCTGGGTGCCGCGCCTGTCGATGCAGGGTGAGCTGGCCCGCGGCGAGCTGGCGGTATGCGGCAGCAGTGCCTGGCATGTGCCGCTGGAGATCCGCCTGTACCGCTGCGCACTGGTGCGCAAGGCCAACGTAAGGCTGCTATGGCGCAAACTGGAAGGCGGCACAGTTGACCCGAAAGTCAGCCAAACCCCCGAAAAATAGGCTCGACAGTTGGTCGCCAGGGGTGCCGGGATGCGCTTGCGTTACGTTATACTGCGCGGCCCCTGGACCGGATAGATATTCCGGTCGTGATCAGCATACAAGCCACGCCGGTCGTCCCGCGTGGCTTGTTGTTTTTTGACGCGCCTGCGGGCGCACAAGCGAAGAGGCTCGACGATGAGTGCACTGGTTGGCGTGATCATGGGCTCCAAGTCCGATTGGTCCACCCTTAGCCACACCGCCGATATGCTGGAAAAACTCGGCATTCCCTACGAAGTGAAGGTGGTTTCTGCCCACCGTACTCCGGATCTGCTGTTCCAGTATGCCGATGAGGCCGATGGCCGTGGCATCGAGGTGATCATCGCCGGTGCTGGTGGCGCTGCCCACCTGCCAGGCATGTGCGCCGCCAAGACCCACCTGCCGGTACTCGGCGTGCCGGTCCAGTCGGCCATGCTCTCGGGCGTCGACTCGCTGCTGTCGATCGTGCAGATGCCGGCCGGCGTACCGGTCGCGACCCTGGCCATCGGCAAGGCTGGCGCGATCAACGCCGCGCTGCTGTCGGCGAGCATCCTCGGTGCCAAGTACCCGCAGTTCCACGCAGCGCTCAAGCAGTTCCGCGTAGAGCAGACCGAAACCGTCCTGGACAATCCTGACCCGCGTCAGGTTTGAGGCTTAGCACATGAAGATCGGTGTAATCGGTGGCGGCCAGTTGGGCCGCATGCTGGCCCTGGCGGGTACTCCGCTGGGCATGAACTTCGCATTTCTCGACCCGGCCCCGGACGCCTGCGCCGCGCCGCTCGGCGAGCATCTGCGGGCTGACTATGGCGACCAGGACCACCTGCGCCAGTTGGCCGACGAAGTCGACCTGGTAACCTTCGAGTTCGAAAGCGTCCCGGCCGAAACCGTGGCTTTCCTCTCGCAGTTCGTGCCGGTGTACCCGAGCGCCGAAGCGCTGCACATCGCACGCGACCGTCTGTTCGAGAAGAGCATGTTCCGCGACCTGGGTATCCCGACCCCAGCCTTCGCCGACATCCTCTCGCAGGCTGACCTCGACGCGGCTGTCGCCAGCATCGGCCTGCCGGCCGTGCTCAAGACCCGTACCCTGGGTTACGACGGCAAGGGCCAGAAGGTGCTGCGCACAGCTGCAGATGTGGTCGACACCTTTGCCGAGCTGGGCAGCGTGCCGTGCCTGCTCGAAGGCTTCGTGCCGTTCACTGGCGAAGTGTCGCTGGTGGCGGTGCGTGGTCGCGATGGCGAAACGCGCTTCTACCCGCTGGTGCACAACTCCCACGACAACGGCATTCTGCGCCTGTCGGTCGCCAGTGAAGACCACCCGTTGCAGTCGCTGGCCGAAGACTACGTTGGCCGCGTGCTCAAGCAGCTCGACTATGTCGGCGTGATGGCGTTCGAGTTCTTCGAAGTCGACGGTGGCCTCAAGGCCAACGAAATCGCCCCGCGCGTGCACAACTCCGGGCACTGGACCATCGAAGGCGCCGAGTGCAGCCAGTTTCAGAACCACCTGCGGGCCATCGCCGGCCTGCCGTTGGGTTCAACTGCCAAGGTCGGTGAGAGCGCCATGCTCAACTTCATCGGTGAAGTGCCGGCGGTGGACAAGATCGTTGCCGTCGACGACTGCCACCTGCATCACTACGGTAAGGTCTTCAAGGCCGGGCGCAAGGTCGGCCACGCCACTCTGCGCTGCGCCGACATGGTCAGCCTGCATGAGAAAATCGCCGAAGTAGAGGCGTTGATCGCAGGCTGAGGGAACCTCTGCCGGTTGCCTGCCCTCTGAGATGGCAACATGCCAAAGCGCTGTCTAGGCTTTGGCATGCCTCATCTTCAAATGCAGAGGGATTGCCATGGGCATCATCGGAACCATTTTCATCGGCCTCATCGTTGGCTTGCTGGCGCGCTTCATCAAGCCAGGCGACGACAGCATGGGCTGGATCATGACCATCCTCCTGGGTATCGCAGGCTCCCTGCTGGCGACCTACGGCGGCCAGGCACTGGGCATCTATCAGGCCGGTCAGGCTGCAGGCTTCTTCGGTGCGCTGGTTGGCGCCGTGGTCCTGCTGGTGATCTACGGCATGATCAAGAAACGCTGATTGCACGGTAGAATGCTCGGCAATTCTCCCCGAGTTGCCGAGCGTTCTCATGCGTGCGTTGTTCCTCCTTCCCCTGCTGCTGGCCAGCACCCTGGCCCATGCCGAGCTGCCCGAAACCGACTGGCTGGAACTGATGCCCAAGTCGGACCAACTGGCGCTGGAGCAGATGCCAGAAATCGACCACGACTCGCCTGAAGCTACCGGTACCTTTACCGACAAGGGCGGCCTCAAGCAGAGCAAAGGCTTGCCGGCAGTGATGTACTCGAGCAAGACCGTGCCGGCCATGAACGGCAAGCAGATTCGCCTCGGTGGTTATCCGGTGCCGCTGGAAAGCGACGCCAAGGGCAATAGCACGTTGTTCTTCCTGGTGCCGTATCCAGGCGCCTGCATCCACGTACTACCGCCACCGCCCAATCAGTTGGTGCTGGTGCGCTACCCCAAAGGTCTGAAGATCGACGATATCTACACACCGCTGTGGGTCAGTGGGCGTCTGCAGGTGGAGAAGGTCAGCAATGATCTGGCGGATGCTGCCTATGCGTTGGAGGCCAAGCAGGTGCGGGTCGTGGAGGATGCGGACCTGTGATGTAGGCCACCAGGATATTTGCAGCACTGCAGAATTTTGGGGCCGCTTCGCAGCCCTTTCCGACCGGTCCGGCGCCCCGGCAAGGCCGCTCTACAGGGATCGCGCATTACCTGGCAACGCGGTCCCTTGTGAGCGGCCTTGTGTCGCGAAATGAGGGCGCAGCCCTCACCGGGGCCAGCAGATCAGAGCGTTTCGCTGGCGATCTGAACGCTCAAGACATTGCGCTCACCAGGCTTGAGCTCGACAACGTCATCCCAGACATTCGCCGTCTCGATGCACAGCATGCGCTGCCAGCCATCGTCTGCCATGTCCGGCAATTCGCGGGCGCGGTCGGTCCAGGGGTTCCAGATCACCGCCGAGCGCGAGCCGCTGCTGGTCAGGCTAATCCGTCGCTGCCAGTGCGGGTCGACAATGCTTAGCTGCTCAGGGCTATCGAGGTAGATGCGGTCGGTTTCGCCGCTGAACGCCAGCGCGCCCTGCTGCGTGCGCTGCTCCCAGTCAGCCAGGGTTTCGATGTAGCTCAGCCCTGCAACACCCTCGACCTGCGCCTGGCGCACATCGCTTACGGCAAAGTAGCTGTGCAAGGCCTGGCTGATGGTGACGCTATCATCCCCGAGGTTGTGACTGGTGAGGGTGACACTGAGCTGCGCGCCAACTTCGATCAGCAGCTTGAGCTCGACCTTGTGCGGCCAGCCCGGCAGTTCGCCGTTGGCAGCCTCAGGCAGCGAGAATTGGATCTGGACCGTTTCGCCAACCTGCTCGATGCCCAGCAACTGCCAGTCCCGGCCACGCACCAGCCCATGAGCCGGGGCCTCTGTGCCGCTGTACATTTTTTGAACAGGCTGTGGGTTACGTTGCAGGTTGCCAAACCACGGCCAGCATACCGGGACCCCGGCACGCACCGATTTGCCCTGACGAAACAGCGCTTGTTCACTCAACCACAGCAGCGGCGGTTGGCCGATGCGCTGGTAGCTGAGAATCTGCGCGCCTTGCTGAGCAATCAGCAGTTCCGCCTGCGGGCAGCTGACGCGCCAGCAAGCAAGCTCGCCGTGGGTTTCGGTTTCGACCTGAAAGTTAGCCATACGCTCATCTCGTTGTTTGCACCTGGGTTTTCGACCCTGTGCTGTGCAACGAGTTTAACCCCGGCGTGGCTCAGCGACGAGGGACCGAGCGGGTGCGGCCACTGCCATCGATGGCGACGAACACGAACACCGCCTCGGTGACCTTGCGCCACTCGCTGGACAGCGGGTCGTCGCTCCACACTTCGACCATCATCTGGATCGAGCTGCGGCCGATTTCTACCGTTTGGGTGTAGAACGACAATTGCGCGCCAACCGCCACCGGGACCAGAAAGGCCATGCGGTCGATAGCTACGGTTGCCACCCGGCCACCGGCAACGCGGCTGGCCATGGCGGTACCGGCGAGGTCCATCTGCGCGACCAGCCAGCCGCCGAAGATATCGCCAAAGCCATTGGTTTCGCGGGGCAACGCGGTGATCTGCAGGGCTAAATCGCCTTGCGGAATAGGATCTTCTTGTTCGAGCTCAATCATGCCGTGGGGCCTCTGACCCGTGACGCTTCGTTGGTTGGCGCAATCAAGGTCGCCGTGAAAACGATCAGCTCATACTACGCTGATTTCGTTTTGGAGGGCGGCTGCAGGGAAACTCTGCGAAACCGCCTGAGCATAATGACCGGCGTTTTCGCACAACATCCCACAACGGGAGCATTCTTTTCATTCGAATGGGCAGTATATAGACGCCTGCCGCCAGGCACGACCATGCATTGATGAATATCGAGAGAGTTTTTCTGCCGCTATGAGCGCCGGCAGGCAATTTGTTATCTTCCTCCCTCAACTATCCAGAAGCCGCGTTACAAGCGGCCTGCACGTCCTAAAAGAGACCTCCGATGAACTCCGTGCCGAGCAGTATCGAGCAGCCTTCGCGGCCGCTCACCCGCAGTGACTACAAGACGCTCTCGCTGTCCGCCCTGGGCGGGGCGCTGGAGTTCTACGATTTCATCATCTTCGTGTTCTTTGCCACCGTGGTCGGCAAGCTGTTCTTTCCGCCGGACATGCCCGAATGGCTGCGCCTGATGCAGACCTTCGGCATCTTTGCCGCGGGTTACCTGGCCCGGCCCTTGGGCGGCATCATCATGGCGCACTTCGGTGACCTGCTCGGGCGCAAGAAGATGTTCACCCTGAGCATCTTCATGATGGCTCTGCCGACGCTGATCATGGGCCTGCTGCCGACCTACGCGCAGATCGGCCTGTGGGCGCCGATCCTGTTGCTGCTGATGCGGGTGATCCAGGGCGCGGCGATTGGCGGGGAAGTGCCCGGCGCCTGGGTGTTCGTCTCCGAGCACGTGCCGGCGCGCAATACCGGCTACGCTTGCGGCACCCTGACCGCCGGGCTGACCGCGGGCATCTTGCTCGGCTCGCTGGTGGCAACCCTGATCAACACCGTCTACACCCCGGTGGAAGTGGCCGATTACGCCTGGCGCATCCCGTTCCTGGTCGGCGGTGTATTCGGCCTGTTCTCTGTGTACCTGCGCCGCTGGCTGCACGAAACCCCGGTGTTCGCCGAGATGCAGCAACGCAAGGCCCTCGCCGAAGAGCTGCCGCTGCGGGCAGTGCTGCGTGACCACCGTGGCGCGATCGTGCTGTCGATGTTGCTGACCTGGCTGCTGTCGGCAGGCATCGTGGTCGTCATCCTGATGACCCCGGCGCTGCTGCAGACGCTGTACCAGGTCAGCGCGCTGGATTCGCTCAAGGCCAACAGCGTGGCCATCGTCCTGCTCAGCCTGGGTTGCATTGCCGCCGGTAGCCTGGCCGACCGCTTCGGTGCCGGGCGTGTGTTGGTGATCGGCAGCCTGGCGCTGCTGGCCAGCTCGTGGAGCTTCTACCACAGCCTGCCCAACCACCCCGAGCTGCTGTTCCCGCTGTATGCGGTCACCGGTCTGTGCGTGGGCGTGATTGGCGCGGTGCCGTATGTGATGGTCAAGGCGTTTCCAGCGGCGGTGCGCTTCAGCGGCTTGTCGTTCTCCTACAATGTCGCCTATGCGATCTTCGGCGGGCTGACGCCGATGGCGGTGACCGGCCTGTTGAAGATCAGCCCGATGGCGCCGGCTTACTACGTGGCGGTGCTGTGCACGGTCGGCCTGCTGGTGGGCTTGTATCTGCTGGCGAAAAAACGCTGACAAAGGCGTTTCAACTCGAGCAAAAGTGAAAGGCCATCTCGCGGGTACGATGATGGCCTTTCATCCAATTGTCACATTGAAGTCATAGAGTGTTCATGCGCCCTGCAGATACTGGGGCCCGTTCCATCCAGCACACCCCCTATTCCTGCTAGGAGCAAGGCATGAAACTGAAGCGTTTGATGGCGGCCCTCACGTTCGTCGCCGCTGGCGTTGCAACCGCCAACGCGGTGGCCGCTGTCGACCCGGCGATCCCGACTTACACCAAGACCACCGGTGTATCGGGCAACCTCTCCAGCGTCGGTTCCGATACTTTGGCGAACCTGATGACTCTGTGGGCCGAGGCCTACAAGAAGGAATACCCCAACGTAAACATCCAGATTCAGGCTGCCGGCTCCTCGACTGCGCCACCCGCGCTGACCGAAGGCACCGCCAACCTCGGCCCGATGAGCCGCAAGATGAAGGACGTCGAGCTGCAGGCCTTCGAGCAGAAGTACGGCTACAAGCCAACTGCTATCCCGGTCGCGGTCGACGCCCTGGCAGTCTTCGTGCACAAGGACAACCCGATCAAGGGCCTGACCATGGCGCAGGTCGATGCGGTGTTCTCGTCGACGCGCCTGTGCGGTGCCAAGGCCGACGTGAAAACCTGGGGTGACCTCGGTGTGACCGGCGACCTGGCCAACAAGCCGGTGCAGCTGTTCGGTCGCAACTCGGTATCCGGCACCTACGGCTACTTCAAGGAAGAAGCCCTGTGCAAAGGCGACTTCAAGCCTAACGTCAATGAGCAGCCTGGTTCGGCTTCGGTGGTACAGTCGATCAGCAGCTCGCTGAACGGCATTGGCTACTCGGGCATCGGCTACAAGACTGCCAGCGTCAAGACCGTGCCGCTCGCCAAAAAAGAAGGTGGCGAGTTCATCGAAGACAACGAAGAGAACGCCCTCAACGGCAAGTACCCGCTGTCGCGCTTCCTCTACGTCTATGTCAACAAGGCGCCGAACAAGCCGCTGGCTCCGCTCGACGCCGAGTTCATCAAGCTGGTGCTGTCGCAAGCAGGCCAGCAGGTTGTAGTAAAAGATGGCTACATCCCGCTGCCGGCCAAGGTAGCTGCCAAGGCGCTGGCTGATCTGGGCCTGTCGCATGCCGGCAACGTTGCCAAGCAGTAAGTAACACTGGACGGGGTTGGCCTGCGGGCCAGCCCTGTCAGCTATTTTCGGTCCGGCGCCAGGCTTACTGTGCGGCGGGCTTTGTTGCGTCAACGCACTGTCATGTTTTTGTAATATGGGACCGCTAGGGTGTGCGCATGAATGATCTGGCCAACTCCACCATGAGCGACAAGGCTCCGCCGGTGCGCATTGACTTCAATACGCCCGAGCTACAACGCAAGCGCCGCATGCGCGCCCTCAAAGATCGCCTGACCCGCTGGTATGTACTGGTGGGCGGGCTTGCCGTGCTTGCGGCGATCACCCTGATCTTCTTCTATCTGGCTTACGTGGTGCTGCCGATGTTCCAGGGCGCCGAGCTGACCCGCAAGCAGGCGTTGCAGCCCACCTGGCTGCAGCAGGATGCCGGCAAGCCGCTGTTGATCGCGCTTGAAGAACAAAACCTGGTTGGCCTGCGCGTGTCCGACCAAGGTCAGGCGTTGTTCTTCGACAGCAAGACCGGTGCCGAGCTGAAACGTGTTGACCTGCCAGTCCCGGCCGCTGCGCACGTGACCTCGATCAGCGCTGATCAACCGGGCAGCCCGTTGATCGTGCTGGGTCTGTCCAACGGTCAGGCACTGGTGTTCAGTCACACCTACAAGGTCACCTACCCGGACAACAAGAAGACCATCACCCCGGGCATCGACTTCCCTTATGGCGAGACGCCGTTCGTGCTCGATAGCGCAGGCCGCGCGCTCGAACATGTCAACGTCAGCCTCAATGGTGAGTCGCTGATCCTGGCCGGCTCGCACGGCTCGCAGTTGCTGGTCAGCCAGCTGACCCGCGAAGAAAACATGATGACCGGCGAGGTCAGCAGCGAGCAGACCAGCATCGACCTGCCGCAGATGACCGAAACGGTCAAAGCGATCTATGTCGACCCGCGTCAGCAGTGGCTGTATGTGGTCAACGGTCGCGCCCAGGCCGATGTGTTCAGCCTGCGCGACAAGAATCTCAACGGTCGCTACAAGCTGCTCGAAGACGGCCAGGCGGAAATCACCGCGAGCACCCAGCTGGTGGGCGGTATCTCGCTGATCTTTGGTGATTCCAAGGGTGGCCTGAGCCAGTGGTTCATGGCCCGCGACCCGGATGGCGAGTCGCGCTTCAAACTGATCCGCAGCTTCCAGCTCGGTACCGCGCCGGTGGTGCAGATCGACGCCGAAGAGCGCCGCAAGGGCTTCATTGCTCTGGACAGCGCCGGCCAGCTGGGCGTGTTCCACAGCACCGCGCACCGCACCTTGCTGGTCGAGCCAGTTGCCGATGGCGCAGGCATTCTGGCCTTGTCGCCGCGGGCCAACCGCATCATCATCGAGCAAAGCGGCAAACTGCTGCCGTTGAGCCTGAAGAACCCGCACCCGGAAGTGTCCTGGAGCGCGCTGTGGGGCAAGGTCTGGTACGAGAACTACGAGGAGCCGAAGTACGTCTGGCAGTCGACTGCCTCGAACACCGACTTCGAGCCCAAGCTGAGCCTGTCGCCACTGACCTTCGGCACCCTCAAGGCAGCCTTCTACGCGATGATTCTGGCGGCACCGCTGGCCATCGCTGCTGCGATCTACACCGCCTACTTCATGGCTCCGGGCATGCGCCGCAAGGTCAAGCCGGTGATCGAGTTGATGGAGGCGATGCCGACGGTGATTCTCGGCTTCTTCGCCGGTCTGTTCCTCGCGCCGTACCTGGAAGCGCACTTGCCGGGCGTGTTCAGTCTGTTCCTGCTGATGCCATTGGGTATTCTTCTGGCCGGCTTTGGCTGGAGCCGCCTGCCCGAGTCGATCCGCCTGCGCGTGCCGGACGGCTGGGAAGCCGCGATCCTGCTGCCGGTGATCCTCTTCACTGGCTGGCTGTCGCTGTCCATGAGCCCGTTCCTCGAGAGCTGGTTCTTCGGCGGCGACATGCGCCTGTGGATCAGCAATGACCTAGGCATCACCTACGACCAGCGCAACGCCCTGGTGGTCGGTATCGCCATGGGCTTTGCGGTCATCCCGAACATCTACTCGATCGCCGAAGACGCCGTGTTCAGCGTGCCGCGCAGCCTGACCCTGGGTTCGCTGGCGCTGGGCGCAACGCCCTGGCAGACCCTCACCCGAGTGGTGATTCTGACGGCCAGCCCGGGGATCTTCTCGGCGCTGATGATCGGCATGGGCCGCGCAGTCGGCGAAACCATGATCGTGCTGATGGCCACCGGCAACACGCCGGTGATGGAGATGAACCTGTTCGAAGGTATGCGCACCCTCGCGGCCAACGTCGCGGTGGAAATGCCGGAGTCGGAAGTCGGCGGCAGCCACTACCGGGTACTGTTCCTCGCCGCGCTGGTGCTGCTGATGTTCACCTTTGTGATGAACACCCTGGCCGAGCTGATTCGTCAGCGTCTGCGCAAGAAATACTCGTCGCTTTGATAGAAAGGTAGAGATCCGTGAAAAAGGATTCCCTCAAAGGCTGGTTCAAGAGCGGCGCTCCCGGCGTTTGGATCAGCGGTGGCGCCGTCGCCATCGCCGTGATCATGACCGTTGGCCTGCTGGCGGTGATCGCCGTGCGCGGCCTTGGCCACTTCTGGCCGGCCGACGTGATCCAGGCCACCTACAAGGTGCCAGGGCAGGCCGAGCACATCGTCGTCGGCGAAGTAGTGCAGCAGGAACAGGTACCCTTGGCGCGTCTCAAGGGCGCTGGCCTGCCAGTGCCGGACAACGGCCCGGAATTCATGACTCGGGAGCTGATCAAGGTCGGCAACCGCGACATCAATGGCAGCGACTTCACCTGGGTGGTCGGCGACTGGCTGGTCGATCAGACCGCCCCGGCGGAGTTGATCGCCTTGGAGCGCCGCGAGTGGGGCAACTTCTATGGCTACCTGGTCAGCGTCAAGCAGGACGGCCAGGTAGTGGCCCAGGGCCATGCGGCCTGGGGCGAACTGCAAGCCCGCCTGAAACGCGCGAGCGAACTTGCCGGCGAGCTTCAAGACCTTGAGAAGAAAGACATCGGTGCCATCAACCATGGCCTTGAACGCCTGCGCCTGCAGAGCCGCAAGCTGGAGCTGGCGGGCAAGCTGGACGCCACCGCGCAGGCAGACCTTGAGTCCGAGCGTGCCGAGCTGAATAGCCGCTACAAGGCCATCGAAGAACGCCTCGGCGCGCTGCACCGCGATTTCAGCCGGGACAGCCTGGTGGTGCGCGATGGCAATGGCCGCGAGCTGGAGATCAACCTCGACAAGGTCGTGCATGCCTATCAGCCGAACGGCATGGGCATCGTTACCAAGCTGGGCACCTATTTCGCCAAAGTGTGGGAATTCCTCAGCGACGACCCGCGTGAGGCAAACACCGAGGGCGGGATCTTCCCGGCCATCTTCGGCACGGTGATGATGACCCTGATCATGGCCATCATCGTCACCCCGTTCGGTGTGCTCGCGGCGGTCTATCTGCGTGAATACGCCCGGCAGGGCCCGGTCACCCGGCTGATCCGCATCGCCGTGAACAACCTCGCCGGCGTCCCGGCGATCGTCTACGGCGTGTTTGGCCTGGGCTTCTTTGTCTACGTGCTGGGCGGCTCGATCGACCGGCTGTTCTTCCCGGAAGCGTTGCCAGCGCCGACCTTGGGTACCCCGGGCCTGCTCTGGGCATCGCTGACCCTGGCGTTGCTGGCCGTGCCGGTAGTGATCGTGGCCACTGAAGAAGGCCTGGCGCGAATCCCGCGGACCCTGCGCGAGGGCTCGCTGGCGCTCGGTGCGACCAAATCCGAGACGCTGTGGAAGATCGTGCTGCCGATGGCCAGCCCGGCGATGATGACCGGCATGATCCTCGCCGTCGCCCGCGCCGCTGGCGAAGTCGCGCCGCTGATGCTGGTGGGGGTGGTCAAGCTGGCGCCGACGCTGCCGGTCAACGGCAACTACCCTTATCTGCACCTTGATCAGAAGATCATGCACCTGGGCTTCCACATCTACGACGTCGGCTTCCAGAGCCCCAACGTCGAAGCCGCGCGGCCGCTGGTGTACGCCACCGCGTTGCTGCTGGTGCTGGTGATTGCCACGCTCAACCTGTCGGCGGTGTGGATGCGTAACCACCTGCGCGAGAAGTACAAGGCGCTCGACCACTGATTCAGCTTCACGCCACAAGCGCCGGGCTCAGCAGCCAGGCGCTTTTGCCCAGACCGCAGCTTGCAGCTCGAAGCCGGCAGCTACAAACGGAGTGAAACCATGCAACATGAAACTCAAGCTCATGGCATCGACATGTCGGCCCTGGGTCGCAACAAGCAGAGCCTGCGCCTGGCTGAAGAAGCTGTGGCCATCGAGGTGCCTGGCCTGTCCCTGTACTACGGCGACAAGCAGGCGCTGTTCGACGTCAGCCTGAATATCCCCAAGCAGCGGGTGACCGCCTTCATCGGCCCGTCCGGCTGCGGCAAGTCGACCTTGCTGCGCACCTTCAACCGGATGAACGACCTGGTTGACGGTTGCCGCGTAGAAGGCGAAATCAACCTCTACGGCACCAACATCTACCGCAAGGGCGAAGACGTAGCCGAGCTGCGTCGCCGGGTCGGCATGGTGTTCCAGAAGCCCAACCCGTTCCCCAAGACCATCTATGAGAACGTGGTCTACGGCCTGCGCATCCAGGGCATCAACAAGAAGCGCACCCTCGACGAAGCGGTCGAATGGGCGCTACGCGGCGCGGCCTTGTGGGATGAGGTCAAAGACCGCCTGCACGAGTCGGCTCTGGGCCTGTCCGGTGGTCAGCAGCAACGTCTGGTGATTGCCCGCACGATTGCCGTCGAGCCAGAAGTGCTGCTGCTCGATGAGCCGTGCTCGGCGCTCGACCCGATTTCCACGCTCAAGGTCGAAGAACTGATCTACGAGTTGAAATCCAAGTACACCATCGTCATCGTCACCCACAACATGCAGCAGGCGGCGCGCGTCTCCGACTACACCGCGTTCATGTACATGGGCAAACTGATCGAGTATGGGGACACCGATACGCTGTTCACCAACCCGGCCAAGAAGCAGACCGAAGACTACATCACCGGTCGTTACGGCTAGCAGCCGCTGCCGGCTTCACGCCGGCACCGACCCGAATACCTTGAAGCTTGCAGCAGCTGGCTTCTGCGCGGAGCGAACGCATGATCAACAAAGAAAGCCTTACCCATCACATCTCCCAGCAGTTCAATGCCGAGCTCGAAGAAGTGCGCAGCCACCTGCTGGCCATGGGCGGGCTGGTCGAGAAGCAGGTCAACGATGCGGTCACCGCGCTGATCGAGGCTGACTCGGGCCTGGCCCAGCAAGTGCGCGAAGTCGATGAGCAGATCAACCAGATGGAGCGCAACATCGACGAAGAATGCGTGCGCATTCTGGCCCGTCGACAGCCGGCGGCTTCTGACCTGCGCCTGATCATCAGCATTTCCAAATCGGTAATCGACCTTGAGCGCATCGGCGACGAGTCGACCAAGATCGCTCGCCGCGCCATCCAGCTGTGTGAAGAAGGCGAGTCGCCGCGTGGTTACGTCGAAGTGCGCCACATCGGCGACCAGGTGCGCAACATGGTCCGCGACGCACTGGACGCATTTGCCCGCTTCGACGCCGAGCTGGCGCTGTCGGTAGCGCAGTACGACAAGACCATCGACCGCGAATACAAGACTGCGCTGCGCGAGCTGGTCACCTACATGATGGAAGACCCACGCTCGATCTCGCGGGTACTCAGCGTGATCTGGGCATTGCGTTCGCTGGAGCGGATCGGCGACCACGCGCGCAACATCGCCGAACTGGTGATCTACCTGGTGCGCGGCACCGACGTGCGCCACATGGGCTTGAAGCGGATGAAAGCCGAGGTCGAAGGCACCGCAGGCCGCGAGGCTGAAATCGCTAATGTTTTGGCTGAATCGGACGATAAATAGGATTGCTCCCGAGCCTCAACGCCCGGCCCAGTGCCGGGCGTTTTCGTTTGCGGTCGAGCAGCCAGCAGGCACCCGCGAACAGTGTGCGACGTCCCGACCTGATTCGCTGCTTGGCAAATGGCCATCAGTGAGCGTTATGCTAGTCGGGATCAAGAGGAGTATCGATGAGTAAAGTCAATGTGCTGGTTGTGGATGACGCCCCGTTCATTCGCGATCTGGTAAAGAAGTGCCTGCGCAACGCCTTCCCGGGTATGGTCATCGAAGATGCAGTGAACGGCCGCAAAGCCATGGCATTGCTCGGTAAGGAGCATTTCGACCTGGTCCTGTGCGACTGGGAAATGCCGGAAATGTCGGGCCTGGAATTGCTCACCTGGTGCCGTCAGCAGCCAGAGATGAAAGCCCTGCAGTTCATCATGGTGACCAGCCGTGGCGACAAGGAAAACGTCATTCAGGCGATTCAGGCCGGGGTGTCCGATTTTGTCGGCAAACCGTTCACCAACGAACAGCTGCTGACCAAGGTGAAAAAATCCCTGAGCAAGATCGGCAAGCTCGACAGCCTGATCTCGGGCGGCGTGGCCAAGGTCAATTCGGCGTTTGCCAATGACTCGCTGAGCGCCTTGACCGGTGGTCGCCCGGAGGCTGTCAGAGCCGCTCAGGTGGCCGCCGAGGCTGCCCGGCCGCTGGTCGCCGCAGCAGCGCCGAAGGCCGCGCCAAGTGCCGCACCGGCCGGTCGTGGCCAAGGCCAATTGCGCCTCGCCAGCGGCGCGCAAGCCTGTGTGATCAAGGCCCTGAGCCTGAAGGAAGCGCTGCTGGTGGTGCGTCGCAGCGCCAACCTGCCGCAGGTGCTTGAAGGCGCGGTGCTCGACCTTGAGCAGGGTGACAACGCTGAAGTCGCGCGTCTGAACGGCTATCTGCATGCAGTGGCGGCGATGGAGCCGAAGCCGGACAGCGACTGGCTGCAGCTGACCTTCAAGTTTGTCGACCAAGACGCGCAGAAGCTCGACTACCTATCGCGCTTGATTGCCCGCGGCACTACTCAGAAGCACTTCACTCCCGGCGCGTGAGGCACTGTCCGACGCAGCCGCGGCCCCAGTCAGCACGGGCCGCGGCTGCGCCGACCAACTGCCGTACCCATTAGCAATCCGCCTGCTAGGCTTCGACAGAACTCAACTGTCATAAAGCCACCATCCATGCCCAGCCGCCTGCTGCTGTTCTGTGCCTTGCTCACGGCTTCGGCGTCGAGTGTGGCCATGACGTTGTATCGAACCACTGATGCCTACGGTGTTGTGTCGTACTCCGAGCACGACAGCGAGGGCGCCAAGGCCTATGTGATCTTTCGTGAGCCGATGGTCGAGCGCCTCGACGGCCAGGTGCGGCTGTACAGCGAAGTGATTACCGGCGGGATGCGCTTCAGCGCCCACAACGAGCTGTTCGCGCCGGTCGAGGTCGAGTTGCGCCTGCAAGGGCTGAGCAATGCTCAGGGCGGCAACGCGCCGCGGATCGTGCGCAAGGTGCTGCCAGCGCGCTCGACCCAGCTACTCAGTGTGGTCATGGCCCAGCCCGGCAAGCAACTGGGTTATCAAAGCAAACTCGACTACGCCCTCGGCAGCCCGCTGCAGCGGCCGCAGACATTTCGCTACCCGTTCCCCTGGCGTGGCGGGCCGTTTCGTTTGAGTCAGGGGCCGAACGGGCGCTACAGCCACTTCGGCGCCAAGGGTCGCTATGCGATGGACATCGCCATGCCTGAAGGCACGCCGATCGTCGCTGCGCGCGGCGGGGTGGTGATCAAGACCGAGAACAGCCAGAACGGCCGCGGTACCAATGCCTCAGGCAACTTTGTGCGCATTCTTCATAGCGATGGCACCATGGGCGTCTACCTGCACCTGATGCAGGGCTCGGTGGTGGTCGGCGAGGGGCAGCGGGTCAGCGTAGGGGATGCGCTGGCCAAGTCGGGCAATACCGGCAACAGCAGCGGCCCGCATCTGCACTTTGTGGTGCAGCGCAATGTCGGCCTGGCGCTGGAGTCGATTCCCTATCAGTTTGACCGGCCCCTTGGCGGGCTGCCCAATTTTACGGCAGGCAATCCGTGAAATTGGGGCCGCTGCGCAGCAGCCCCAAAGATGTGGCAGACCGCTGGTTATTCCAGCTTGAGCACCTTGGCCAGAACGATCTTCGGCCCTTTCATCTTCTTGATGATGATGCGCAGGCCTTCGACTTCGAGCAGTTCCTCTTCTTCAGGCACCCGATTCAGCGTCTCATAGACCAGCCCTGCCAGGGTTTCGGCCTCGATGTGGTCAAGGTCAACGCCAAGCAGCCGCTCGACCTTGAACAACGGAGTATCGCCGCGCACCAGCAGCTTGCCTGGCTGGTAGGCGAGGATGCCGCGCTCGGTCTTGCGGTGCTCGTCCTGAATATCACCGACCAGCACTTCCAGCACGTCTTCCATGGTCAGGTAGCCGATTACCTTGCCATCGGCTTCTTCAACCAGCACAAAGTGCGCGCCGCCCTTGCGGAATTGCTCGAGCAACTGCGACAGCGGCATGTGCCGGGACACCCGCTCGAGTGGCCGGGTCAGGTCGTCCAGGTCGACGCTGCCGGGGATATGGTCGAGGTCGGCCAGCTCCAGCAACAGGTCCTTGATGTGCAGCAAACCGGTGAATTCCTCACGCTCGGCGTCGTACACCGGGTAGCGGCTGAATTTGTGCCGGCGGAACATCGCCAGGATTTCCTTGAGCGGCGCCTTGGCGTCGAGGCTGATCATGTCCTCGCGCGAGTTGGCCCAGTCGACCACCTCCAGCTCGCCCATCTCGACCGCCGACGCCAGTACGCGCATGCCCTGATCACTCGGGTCCTGGCCACGGCTGGAGTGCAGGATCAGCTTGAGCTCTTCGCGGCTGTAATGGTGCTCATGGTGCGGCCCCGGCTCGCCCTGGCCAGCCACCCGCAGGATGGCGTTGGCACTGGCGTTGAGCAGGTAGATGGCCGGGTACATGGCCCAGTAGAACAGGTACAGCGGCACCGCCGTCCACAGCGACAACAGCTCGGGTTTGCGGATCGCCCACGACTTGGGCGCCAGCTCACCGACAACGATGTGCAGGTACGAGATAACGAAGAAGGCGATGAAGAACGACACGCCCTTGATCAGCTCCGGCGAGTCGACGCCAAAGTACGCCAGCAACGGTTCGAGCAGGTGGGCGAAGGCCGGCTCACCGACCCAGCCCAGGCCCAGCGAGGCGAGGGTGATACCCAGCTGACAGGCAGACAGGTAGGCATCGAGCTGGTTGTGCACCTTGCGCAGAATGCTGCCGCGCCAGCCGTGCAGCTCGGCGATCGAATCGACCCGGGTCGAGCGCAGTTTGACCATGGCGAACTCGGCGGCAACGAAGAAGCCGTTGAGCAAGACCAGGAACAGTGCAAAAAGAATCATGCCGAAGTCGGCAAACAGGGAGGTGACGCTGATACCAGGGGAAGGGTCCATGATGGGGTTTTACGGGGTCCGTCTGCGAAAATGATGATAAAAAGCCGCCAGCTGTGCCGGCGCAGGACAGCCAATGTAGCGGCTGAGGCGGCAAAAGCAAAGGGGGGCAGGGCGGCGTCGGTCAGTGCCAGCCACCCGCTGTGGCTATCTGCCCTTGCCGATATCCATCTGCACAGCGGCAAAATGGCAGGTAAAGGTGCTGCCGTGGCCGGGCACGCTGCTGATCTCCAGCCGCGCGCGGTGGCGCAGCAGCACGTGCTTGACGATCGCCAGGCCCAGGCCGGTACCGCCGGTGTGGGAGTTGCGGCTGGAGTCCACCCGGTAGAAGCGTTCGGTCAGGCGCGGCAGGTGCTTGGCCTCGATCCCCATCCCCGAGTCCTGCACCGACAGGTGCGCGCCCTGTTCATCGGCCCACCAGCGGATGCGGATGTTACCGCCGTCCTGGGTGTACTTGACGGCGTTGAACACCAGATTGGAGAACGCACTGCGCAGCTCCGACTCGCTGCCCTTGAGGTAGACCCCAGGGCTGGCCTCGAGGCTGATGTTCTGCTGGCGCGGGCCAGACAGCGCCTGGGCATCGGCCTTGATCGCGGTGAGCAACGCATCGACTGCCACGGGCTGGTTGTCCGAGGGGTAGTCGGTGGCTTCGAGCTTGGCCAGCAACAGCAGGTCGTTGAGCAGCGTCTGCATGCGCGACCCTTGCTGGCTCATCTGCTGCAGGGCGCGGGTCCAGCGTGGATTGACGTCTTCGACGTTATCCAAGAGGGTTTCCAGGTAGCCGCTGATCACCGTCAACGGCGTGCGCAGTTCGTGCGAGACGTTGGCGACGAAGTCTTTGCGCATCTGCTCGAGCAGGTGAATGCGGGTGACGTCGCGCACCAGCATCAGGTGCTCGTTGTTGCCATAGCGGGTGATGTGCAGCTGCACCCGCATGCGGTCGTTGATCGGCGAGGGGATTTCCAGCGGCTCAAGGTAGTTTTCTGCTTCGAAGTATTCTTTGAAGCGTGGGTGGCGGACCAGGTTGGTTACCTGCTGGCCGCCATCCTGCGGGGTCTTGAAGCCGAGCAGGGTTTCTGCGGCGCGGTTCCACCACTCCAGGTTGCCGTCGCTGTCGAGCATGATCACCGCGTCACGCAGGGCAGCCGTTGACTCCTGGACTCGGTCGATCACTGCCTGCAAGCGCCCGCGCACGCGCTGATCGCGGCGTTGCAGGTGGTAGATGCTGTCGAACACCTCGCCCCACAGGCCGTAGCCGTCGGGTGGTGCTTCGTCGGGTTGATGGTTGCGCAGCCAGTCGTGCAGGCGCAGCAACTGCTTGAGGGTCCAGCCCAGGTACAGCGCCAGGCCGATGGCAAAGCTCCAGCCATAGTAGCCGCTGACCAGGCCGCCAATGATGCAGACGGTGATCAACAGCAGCAGGTGGCGAATCAGGGTCGCATGCCAGTTCTGGTTCAATTGTTACGGTCCTTGTACAACAGTGTGCAGCCAGCTGCGCAGGCGTCGCTCAGCTTTTGGTCGAGAAACGATAGCCAGTGCCGCGCACGGTTTGTACCAGATTTTCGTAGGCCTCACCCAGCGCCTTGCGCAGGCGGCGGATGTGCACATCGACGGTACGCTCTTCGACGTAGACGTTGCCGCCCCAGACCTGATCGAGCAACTGGCCACGGGTGTAGGCGCGCTCCTGGTGGGTCATGAAGAACTGCAGCAGGCGGTATTCGGTTGGGCCCATCTCGGCTGGCTTGCCGTCGATGGTGACGCGGTGGCTGATCGGGTCGAGCAGCAGGCCGCCGATCTCGATTGGCGACTCGCTGTCGCTCGGGCCGGCGCGGCGCAGCACGGCTTTCAGCCTGGCGACCAGTTCCCGCGGCGAGAACGGTTTGGTGATGTAGTCGTCGGCGCCGACTTCCAGGCCCTGGATCTTGTTGTCCTCTTCGCCCTTGGCGGTGAGCATGATGATCGGGATGTCGCCGGTCAGTTCATCACGCTTGAGGCGCCGTGCCAGCTCGATGCCCGAGGTGCCCGGGAGCATCCAGTCGAGCAGGATCAGGTCCGGCTTGCGGTCGACGATAATGGCGTGGGCCTGCTGCGAGTTCTCCGCCTCGAGGCAGTCATAGCCGGCCATTTCCAACGCAACGGCGATCATCTCGCGAATGGGCGCTTCGTCGTCGACGATCAGAATGTTCCTGCCAACCATGCTCTCAACCTCTCCTGAATTGGATGTCTTGGCCCGCATTAGATAACGGAATTATTGCAGTCGTGTGACAAGTCGTGGGCTGCCCCTGCAAGTATCGACGGCTGAGCTAGGCTGTAAATCCCAACCCCCGAATAAATACGGTGAAATCCAATGACACGATCAACGCTGAACTGGATGGCCTTCTGCGCGGTTTTGGCGCTGCCGGGGGTAGCCCTCGCCGAGCATGGCGGCATGGGCATGGCCAAGGGCGGCATGCTGGTGGATGACAAGGGCATGACCTTGTACACCTTCGACAAGGACAGCGCCGGCAAGTCGATGTGCAACGGCGACTGTGCCAAGAACTGGCCGCCGCTGATGGTCAAGGAAGATGACAAGGCTGCGGCAGGCAAGTGGACCCACATCAAGCGCGACGACGGCAGCATGCAGTGGGCCTACGATGGCAAGCCGCTGTACACCTTCGTCAAGGACACCGAAGCCGGCAAGACCACCGGCGATGGCATGAAGGACGTCTGGCATGTAGCCAAGCCCTGACGGCATCGCCGCGCCCTGCGCGAGCGCCTGACAGCGCTGGCACAGGGCGCGCAGTCAGCCCAGGGCGTAATCCAGCACCACCCCGATAAAGATCAGCAAGCCTGCCCAGTGGTTATGCAGAAACGCCTTGAAGCACGCGTCGCGATCCAGCTTGCGCGTCGACCAGAACTCCCAGGCAAAGCACACCAACGCACCCACCACGCCGAGGTGGAACCAGCCGCCCAGGCCGAACTTGATGCCCGCCAGCAGCAGGCAGGCCAACGACAGCAGCTGCAAGCCAAGAATGATCGCCCGGTCGGCCTCGCCAAACAGGATCGCGGTGGATTTGACCCCGATCTTCAAATCGTCATCGCGGTCGACCATGGCGTAGTAGGTGTCATAGCCCACCGTCCACAGCAGGTTGGCGATGTACAGCAGCCAGGCGCTGGCAGGCAGATCGCCGCCGGCGGCGGTGAAGGCCATCGGTATACCCCACGAATACGCTGCGCCCAGGACCACCTGTGGGTAATAGGTGTAGCGCTTCATGAACGGATAGCAGAACGCCAGGGCGACCGCACCGAACGACAACCAAACCGTCTGGGCGTTGGTGCACAGCACCAGCAGGAAACTCGCCGCCACCAGCACGGCGAACAGCACCAGCGCCTCGCGTGGCTTGACCCGACCGCTGGCCAGCGGCCGGTCGGCGGTGCGTTTGACGTGGCCATCGACCTTGCGGTCGGCGAAGTCGTTGATGCAGCAGCCGGCCGCGCGCATCAGCACTACGCCTAGGCCAAAGATCAGCACATTGGCCACCGTCGGCGCGCCTTGGCCGGCAATCCACACCGCAGTCAGGGTCGGCCACAGCAACAGGTAGATGCCGATCGGCCGATCCATACGGCTCAGCTGGACGAAGTCCCAGGCGCGCGGGTGCAGGTGGTTGAGTGATTTCAGCAGTTGCAGGTACATCAGCCGGTTACCTCGCTGGAGGCTTGCCACAAGGCCGGCAGAAACACCTCGGCCACCAGTAGTTGCAGGCCATCACGCTCGAAGCGCGAGCGCCGGCCCCACAGATTCGCAGCAGCGACTTCAATTGGTAGCCAGTGCTGCGGGTAGCTGCACACCTCGATAGGGTGGCGCACAAAGGCCTGATCGCAGAACAGCAGCTCACCCAGCGAACGGCTGCCCAGGGTTTCCAGGTCCAGCCCACCGCGCTCCAGCGCGCTGCGCCCGGCCACGCTGCGGGCGAATACCCAAGGCTGGCCATGGCCACGCAGGTAGACCTCACGGACCCAGCCCTGCGCACCAGGCTCAAGGCCAAGCGCCAGGCATTCGTCATCGCGCAGCGGCTGCCAGCCCTGGAACAACGGGGTGACACTGAAATGATCAGCAGACAGGGCAGTCAGGCGGCGGGTCAGCGAGCCTTCATCGAACAGCCAGTCGAGGGTCGGCTGGGCAAGCGTGGTTGCCAGCTGTGGATACGGCAGCCACGCAACAGCGGCTGCTAGCGGGGATTCGTACGACACGTCGGTATGCTTGTTACAGCCAGAGAGGCGCCGAGCTTAGCATGATTGCCTGCGCTGCTTGCATACTGCAGGCTGGGCCAGTAAAAAGCCCGTGGCAGCCGCACGAGCCATAACTCAGCCTGTTGCGTGGCAACAGTGCGATAAGCGGCAAGGCCAAGCCTGAACCTGGATGAGGAGCTGTTGATGAAGAAGTGGCAATGCATTGTATGTGGCCTGATCTACAACGAAGCCGAGGGCTGGCCGGATGACGGTATCGCGCCGGGCACCCAATGGCAGGATGTCCCTGAAGACTGGCTGTGCCCGGATTGTGGCGTAGGCAAGAGCGACTTTGAAATGATCGAAATCGCCTGATAGCAACCCTTGGCAACGTAAAAGGAATACGGCATGACCTCCCCAGTAGTGATCATCGGCACCGGCCTTGCGGGCTACAACCTGGCCCGTGAGTTTCGCAAGCTCGACGGCGAAACGCCGCTGCTGTTGATCAGCGCTGATGACGGCCGTTCCTATTCCAAGCCAATGCTGTCCACTGGCTTCGCCAAGAACAAGGACGCCGACGGCCTGTGCATGGCAGAGCCGGGGGCCATGGCCGACCAGCTCAAGGCGGAGGTCCGTACGCAAACGCGCATCAGCGGCATTGATCCTGGGCACAAGCGGCTGTGGATCGGTGAAGAGGTGGTCGAGTACCGTGACCTGATCCTCGCGCTGGGCGCACAGACAGTACAGCTGCCGCTGCAGGGCGACGCGAGCGATGCGGTGTTTGCGATCAACGACCTTGTCGACTACGCCCGCTTTCGCCGCGCTGCGGCAGGCAAGCAGCGCGTGCTGATTCTCGGCGCCGGGCTGATCGGCTGCGAGTTTGCCAACGACATGAGCCTCGGTGGTTTCGAGGTCGACGTGGTTGCCCCTTGTGAGCAACTGATGCCGACCCTGATCCCGGCTGCTGCCGCAGGCGCGGTGCAGGCAGGCCTGGAGAGCCTTGGCGTGCGCTTCCACCTAGGCCCCGTGCTGGACCGCCTGCAGCGTGATGGCGCTAGCTTGCAGGCGCACTTGTCCGACGGCTGCGTGATCGCCTGCGACCTGGTGGTCTCGGCCATTGGCCTGCGCCCGCGCACCGAACTGGCCGCCGCGGCCGGGCTGGCGGTCAATCGTGGGGTGGTGGTGGACCGTCAGTTGCGCACCTCGCACGGCAATATCTATGCCCTGGGCGATTGCGCCGAGGTCGATGGCATCAACCTGTTGTACGTGATGCCGTTGATGAGCTGCGTACGCGCGCTGGCGCAGACCTTGGCCGGCAATCCGCAGGCGGTGGTATACGGGCCGATGCCGATCACCGTGAAGACCCCCGCTTGCCCACTGGTGGTCGCGCCACCGCCGCATGGCCGCATGGGCGTGTGGCAAGTAGAAGGTGACGGCGCCGATCTCAAGCTGACCTGCCGCGATGAGGCGGGTGCGCTGCTCGGCTATGCCCTGACAGGCAGCGCCGTCATGGAAAAACTCGCTCTAAATCGGCAGCTTCCGGCGCTTATGGCGTAAATGGCTGGCGTCCTGTCGCTTATGCCGTTGGCTTGCCGACACAATGGCCGTGCTGATACTGGCGCGGTCCCGGTTGGCGTGCCATTCTCACTCGCGTCTGCCGCAGTTTAGAGCCTGCGGCGCCTTGAGCGCTGCCCCCCCTGGCAGCACGGCAATAACAACAAGAATTCCCGTCCAAGAGGCTTCACTATGCGCAAACCAGAACTCGCCGCTGTCATCGCTGAAAAGGCCGATTTGACCAAGGAAAAGGCCAATGAGGTACTCAATGCGATCCTCGACAGCATCACCGGGGCCCTCGATAAGGATACCGTTACCCTGGTTGGCTTCGGCACTTTCGAGAAGCGTCACCGTGGCGCCCGCACCGGCAAAAACCCGCAGACTGGCGAGCCAGTGAAGATCAAGGCCAGCAACACCGTTGCGTTCAAGCCGGGCAAGGGCCTCAAGGACACGGTCAACCCGACCGGCAAAGCGGCAGCACCGGCCAAGGCCGCTGCCAAACCCGCTGCCAAGGCTGCCGCGAAGAAAAAGTAAGCGGCTCGTTGCTAGCGGTTGCAGAGCCAATGAACGGGCGCCTTTATGGCGTCCGTTTTGCTTTCCATAGGGTAACGGTGGCGGGCTTGTATAAAGTGTTCTGAAAGAGGATAAACTCAGCGCTTTCAGTCACATTACAGTCGAGTCTTGCCGATGAAGTTCCGTTTTATTCTGTGGGCCATGGGCTTGTTGATGGCCCGTGCCAGCCGCAACAATCCGGCGTTCCAGCAGCAACTGCGGGACAAGGATCTGGTGTTCCAGATGCAGACCCTGGATGGCAAGGTCGCCCGTCACTTCATCGTCAGCAACGAGCGCATCAGCAGCAAGGCCGGGCCACATGCGCAGCCAGCCTTCGCGATTGCGTTCAAGGACGCCGCCTACGGCTTCGCCACCCTGCAGGCCAGCAACAAACAGCTGGCGTTCATGCAGGGGATTCAGGACAAGAACATCCAGATCAAGGGCAATCCGGCGCTGGTGATCTGGTTTCAGGGCCTGATGAAGTACCTGAAACCGCGCAAGCGCAAAGCCTGAGCGAGCGGGGCGCCTGACGCCCCGGTGCTGGTCAGCTCAATGCGGAGGGTGGAACTGCGAGGCCAGTTCGCGCAGCAGCGCTTCGGCTTCGAGCACCTTGCTGACGACATCGTCGGCCTTTTCGCGGCTCAGCCCCAAGCGCTCGAGCAGGGCATCGGGGATTTCTTCCTGCGGCCCTGAGCCAATCCCGCGCGAACGCAGCAGGCTGGTCGCCAGGCAGACCAGATTGGGGAACACCGCCAGTTCGCCATCGTAGCCAGGATCGTGCTGGAAGCGCAGCGCGTTGGACAGCTCTTCAGGCATGTCCCACAGTTTCATCAGCCACGCGCCGATCTGCTCACGACTGATGCCGAGCAGATGCTGTTCGATGTAGGTATGGCTCAGGTGCGGGTTGACCTCCAGGTGGCGGCAGATCAGCGAGAAGTGCGGCGGGAACACGTGCGCCAGCAGCAGATAGCCAAAGTTGTGCAGCAGCCCGGCCAGGTAGGTCAGGCCAGCTTCCGGGCGCTCGGCGCGGGGCATGGCGCGGGTCAGGCCCTCGATCACGGCAGCGGTGTAGATCGACTGCTGCCAGTACGGCGTGGCCTGCTGCGGGTGGTCCTTGGGCAGGCTCAGGGTCTTGCCCAAGGCCAGGCCCAGTGCCAGGTTGATCACCAGATCAAAGCCGAGCACACGCACGATGGCGTCTTCTACCGAACGGATCTTGCCAGGTGAGGCGTAGTACGGCGAACCGGCCCAACTGACCACTTGCGCGGCCAGCGCCGGGTCGGTTTCGACCACACCGGTGATGTCGTCGATGCTGGCGTTGGGGTCGACCCGCAGCTTGATGATCTTTTGCGCCGTGTCAGCCAGTGGTGGAATTTCGATGGTTTCTTCCAGGCGCTTCTGGATCCGCCGCGCGGTGAACGCCTGCACCGCCTGGGTGATCTCGTGGGGATCATCGTCAGGACGGTTGAGGTTGGGCTGGATGTCCGCCACGGTCTGGCCGAATTTGCCTGCGCTGGCCTTGCTCAGCATGCGCTTGAACGCGCCGCGCTCGATCTGCAGCAGCAGGCCGCGTTCGCCCGACTGGATAAACAGTGCCTCGGCCTCGAGCAGGCGTTCGTCATACAGGCAGGGCGAGCTGGTCAGGGCCGGCAGGGCAGGCAGCGCTTTGAGTTTGTGCTTGTCGAGCATCTGGTTCAGGCGCGTCAGCGGCACGGCGTGCAGCTTGCGCCCGGTCAGCTCGGCGAGGCGATTGAGGTCCAGCAACTGAGTGTGCGGGAACAGCACCAGCAGCGCGCCGATTTCGTCATCGAGCAGCACCGCTTGAACACGCGAGGCTGCAGGCAGGGACGGATGCTCCGGCACCTCCTTGTAAGCTACGCCGAGCTTGTCCAGCAGTTGGCGGATAACAGACGGTGCTTGCGGGGATGCGGCGTCCAGGGCTGCTTCAGTCATGAGCTGGATCCAATAGTTTCTTTAAACGCGAAGTATAACCAGTCTGAACGGCAGGCTGGTTGCGTAGTGGGACTTGTGTCACACCTGGCCATATTGCTGGCCATGGCGCAGCCAGCGATCGAGCAACGGGCTGACGTGTGCCGGCCAACGCGTGAGCAGCGCCTGGGCGGCGTCGCGCACGGCTGGCAGCAAGTCGGCGTCGCGCATCAGGTCAGCGACCTTGAACTGGAGCAGGCCGGTCTGGCGCGTCCCGAGCATTTCGCCAGGGCCGCGCAGTTCGAGGTCTTTCTCGGCGATGACGAAACCGTCGTTGGTCTCGCGCATGATGCCCAGACGCTCGCGGCCGACCTGCGACAACGGCGGGTGATAGAGCAACACGCAGTGGCTGGCGGCGCTACCGCGACCGACCCGCCCGCGCAGCTGGTGCAGCTGGGCCAGACCAAGCCGCTCGGGGTTTTCGATGATCATCAGGCTCGCGTTGGGCACGTCGACGCCGACTTCGATCACCGTGGTTGCCACCAGCAACTGCAGGTTGCCGGCTTTGAACTCGGCCATCACTGCAGCTTTTTCGGCTGGCTTCATGCGCCCGTGGATCAAGCCCACGCGCAACTCGCCGAGGGCCGCGCCGAGGTCTTCGAAGGTGCTTTCGGCGGCCTGGCAGGTCAGCTCTTCGGATTCTTCGATCAGGGTGCAGACCCAGTACGCCTGGCGCCCTTCGGCGCAGGCGGCGCGGACCCGTTCGACCACCTCGAAGCGGCGGCTGTCGACCACCAGTACGGTATTCACCGGGGTGCGGCCGGGCGGCAGCTCATCGAGCACCGAGGTATCGAGGTCAGCGTAGGCGCTCATGGCCAGCGTCCGCGGGATTGGTGTGGCGGTCATGATCAGCTGATGCGGGCATTGCTCGCCGGCCACGCCTTTCTTGCGCAAGGCCAGCCGTTGCTGAACGCCAAAGCGGTGCTGTTCGTCGATGATCGCCAGCGCCAGATGCTTGAACTTGACCTCGTCCTGGAACAGCGCGTGGGTACCGACCACCATCGGCGCGCCGCCGGCGATCTGCTCCAGGGCGCTGACCCGGGCCTTGCCCTTGAGCTTGCCGGCGAGCCAGGCGACTTCGATGCCGAGCGGCTCCAGCCAGCGCTTGAAGGTGATGAAGTGCTGCTCGGCGAGGATCTCGGTGGGTGCCATCAGGGCGACCTGGTAACCGGCTTCCAGCGCTTGCAGGGCAGCCAGGGCGGCGACCACGGTCTTGCCCGCGCCGACGTCGCCCTGGACCAGGCGCAGCATCGGCTCGGGTTGGCTAAGGTCGTAGGCGATCTCGTTGCCGACCCTTTGCTGGGCACCGGTGGGGTTGAACCCCAGGTTGGCCAGGTACTGCGCAGGCAGCCGGCTGGCTTTGGGCAATGCCGGCGCGCGCAGGCTGCGCAAGCTCTCGCGCAGGCGCTGCTGGGACAGCTGGTGAGTCAGCAGCTCTTCGAAGGCGAGGCGGTGCTGGGCCCAGTGATGACCCACCGCCAGCTCTTCCAGATCAGCATCGGCGGGCGGGTTGTGCAGGTAGCGGATCGCCTCGTCGAGCGGCGCCAGCTGATAATCGTTGGCCAGCTCCGGCGGCAGCCAGTCTGGCAGGCTGCGCGGGCCGAGCATGGCCAGGCTTTGCTGGCACAGCTGGCGCAGGCGCTGCTGGGTCAGGCCTTCGGTGGACGGGTAGATCGGGGTCAGGGTCTGCTCGACCGGCGGCGCCGGCTCGCTGCCGTTGAGGGCGCGGTATTCCGGGTGGTAGATCTCCAGCCCCGAAGCACCTGGGCGAGCCTCGCCGTAGCAACGTACGTGAGTGCCGCGCTTGAGGGCTTCTTTCTGCGCATTGCTGAAGTGGTAGAAGCGCAGGCTCAGCACGCCGGTGCCGTCGCCCAAGCGCACCACCAGGCTTCGGCGCTTGCCCATGGTCACGTCGGCGCCACTGACCACGCCTTCGATGACCGCGTCCTGGCCTGGGCGCAACTGGCCGATTGGCACTACGCGGGTGCGGTCCTGATAACGCAGGGGCAGGTGGAACAGTACGTCCTGCAGGTTCTCCAGGCCGACCTTGGCAAGCTTTTCAGCCATTGCCTCGCCGACGCCCTTGAGTTCAGTGACCGGTACCTTGGACAGCTCGCTCATGACTCAGGCCGACTGTTCCACGGGTGGCTTGACCACCGAACACAGCCGGATCGAGTCGGCCAGGATCTCGATCGCCTTGGGCCGCGGGAAGCTCGCGCGCCAGGCAATCGCCACCGTGCGGAAGGGCGTCGGTGCGGTCAGCGGGCGCACTTCGATGATGCCTGGTGCGTAGTGATGGCTGTGCACCGCCGACAGCGGCAGGATGGAGATGCCCAGGCCTGAGGCGACCATGTGGCGGATGGTTTCCAGCGAGCTGGATTCGACCGTGGTGTGCTTGGAGCCGTCGTTGCCTTTGGCCAGGGTCGGGCAGGCTTCGAGCACCTGGTCGCGGAAGCAGTGGCCTTCACCGAGCAGCAGCAGGCTCTTGTCGTTGAGCATGGCCGGGTCGATGGTCTTGCGTGCGGTCCACGGGTGATCCGCCGGCATCAGCGCGCAGAACGGCTCGTCGTACAGCGGCAGGGTCAGCACGTCGGCCTCGTTGAACGGCAGGGCGATGATCACTGCGTCCAGTTCGCCGTTGCGCAGTTTCTCGCGCAGTACGTGGGTGAAGTTTTCTTCGATATACAGCGGCATCTGCGGGGCGACCCGGTGCAGCTGTGGAATCAGATGCGGGAACAGGTACGGGCCGACGGTGTAGATCGCGCCGACCTTGAGTGGTGCGGTCAGCTGGTTCTTGCCGGCCTGGGCCAGTTCACGGATACCTTGCGCCTGCTCCAGGACCTTCTGCGCCTGGGCGACGATGGTTTCACCGACCGGAGTCAGGCGAACCGCGCTCTTGCTGCGTTCGAAGATCAACACGCCAAGCTCGTCCTCGAGCTTCTTTACCCCGACCGACAGGGTCGGCTGGCTGACGTGGCAACGCTCGGCAGCATGGCCGAAGTGCTGCTCTTGGGCGAGGGTGACGATGTAGCGGAGTTCAGTGAGGGTCATAACGTGCGTCCATGAAGTTGCAGCCCCAGCATAGCGGCTGCAATTGATAGACGCACGTTATCAGACTTGCGCTTTTGTGACAGAAACAAAGTGTCAGCGTTTATCCAGCGAGTAGACGAAGGGTGCTACCACTTCGATCGAGCCATTGGTCAGCAGCTCTGCCGGCGGCTTGGGCAGCGAGCCCGCACGGCGGATCATTTCCATGGTCGCTCGGTCCAGTGCTGCGCTGCCTGAACCACCGGCCAGCGAGTAGGACAACACCTTGCCGTCGGCGTCGACCACGAAGCGCAACCGGTTGATGCCTTGCAGGCCACGCCGGCGGGCGTCTTCAGGGTACCGCTTGTACTTGGCCAGGTGACGCAACAGATCGCTCTGCCAGGTCGGCAAGGCCTTGCTGTTGGAGGCGATGCTTGGCGCTGGCGCTGCCGATTTCTGCGGTGGCGTATTGCTCGGCGGCGTATCGACTACCTGCTCATCGGCGGGTGGTGCTTCCTTGGGCGGCTCAGGCTTCTTCTCGGGCTTGGGCGGCTGCGGTTTGGCCTTCGGCTTGGGCGGCTTGGCAATCGCGATTTTCGGTTTTGGAGCCTCCACCAACTTCGGTAGCGGCGGCTCTTCGACCGGAGTCGGAGGCTGCGGAGCGACCTTGGGCGGTGGTGGTGGCGCTGGCTCAGGCAGCGGTGCCAGCTCGACCATCATCGCTGCCGGGGGCAGCTCGATGGCCTGAGGCACCGACCAATTGAGCGTCAGCAGCACAGCGATGGCATGGACACCCAGCACGATCGCCAAGCTGCCGCTGTAACGCGCCAGTTTGTGCCGCGTCTTGATCATTTTTTGGCTGCCGTCTCGAGACCTACCAGACCGACCTTGAGGTAGCCGGCCGCGCGCATGTTGTTCATCACTTCCATCAGGTCGCCGTAGTCCACGCCTTTATCGGCCTGGAAGAAGATGGTGGTCTCCTTGTCGCCCTTGGTCTTGGCGTCGAGCATCGGGCCAAGCTGGCTGGGCTGAGCAACCATATCGTCGCCGACGTACAGCTTCTGGTCGGCCTTGACGCTGACAAACACCGGTTTCTCCGGCCTCGGCGCCGGTTTGGCGGTCGAGGCGGGCAGGTCGACCTTGATGTCGACGGTGGCCAGGGGAGCTGCGACCATGAAGATGATCAGCAGCACCAACATCACGTCGATGAACGGCGTAACGTTGATTTCGTGGTTTTCGGCGAGGTCATCGCCACCTTCGTTAAGATGCAGGCCCATGGCTTACCCCACTTTCACCATGTGCGGGGCGACGCGTTCGCCACCCTGGTGGTCGAGGTCGCGGCTGACCAGCAGCAGGACTTGCGCCGAAGCGTCGGACACCTGTGCGCGGTAGCCAGCGATGGAACGCGCGAAGACGTTGTAGATGACCACTGCCGGGATGGCCGCTACCAGGCCCAGAGCGGTCGCCAGCAGTGCTTCGGCGATGCCGGGTGCAACTACTGCGAGGTTGGTGGTCTGGGTCTTGGCGATGCCGATGAAGCTGTTCATGATGCCCCATACGGTACCGAACAGACCTACGAACGGCGCGGTCGAACCAATGGTGGCGAGCACGCCGGTACCGCTGCTCATGTTACGACCGCTGGCGGCAACCAGGCGCTCGAGGCGGAAGCTGACGCGCTCCTTGATGCCTTCTTTTTCGCGAGCGTTGGCCGACAGGCGCATTTCTTCGAGGGCGTCATGCACCAGGGTGTGGGCCAGGGTGCCTTCCTTGTTGGACGCTTCAGCAGCTTCCTTGAGGGTGGAGACGCGCTTGAGCGCTGCGATTTCGCCGCGCAGGCGGCGCTTGGCGCCCATCAGCTCGAAGCCTTTGGCGATCCAGATGGTCCAGGTGATGATCGAGGCGATGGCCAGGCCGATCATCACGATTTTCACGACGATGTCGGCGTTCTTGTACATGCCCCATGGCGACAGGTCGTGGGCCATGCCCAGCGAGGTGTCTTCGACCAGCGGCTGCACGTTGTCTTCGGCAGGTGCCTGAGCTTGCCCTTCGGCAGGTGCGGCGGCTGGGGCCTGGCCTTCAGCGGCGGGCGCAGCAGGCGCGGTAGCGGCAGCTGGGGTGGTGGCAGCGGTGGCGTTTGGCTCATCGGCCATGGCGACCGGGGCCAGCACCAGGCTGAACATCAGCGCGGCAATGGCGCGCCAGGCGCGCGACTGGGTTGGCGAAGCGGAGGGTTGAGTACGAGTCATGCTGGCCGGACCTGATGAGTAAAATGGGTTGACGTTCACCACGGCCCCGAGACAGGCCGAGAACAGATAGGTCGCCATTATTGCAATTAATTCTTGTTAACAAAAGTAATACAGTATCTTTTTTTTACCTTTGTCTAGCCGTTGATCGCGCAATCCGGCTAGCCTGATCCTTTATCAGTGGAGCTGAACGATGTCGGAATTGTCTGCTTTGATCGTCGGCTGCGGCGATGTCGGCGGCCGACTGGCCCTGCAACTGCTTACCAGTGGCTGGCATGTGAGCGGCCTGCGGCGTTCGATCGATCAATTGCCGGAAGGCGTCCAGCCCGTCGCAGCTGACCTCACTGATGCGCAGATTCCTGCGGCCTGGCCTGAGCGTGCACCTGACTACCTGGTGTACTGCGTGGCCGCCAGCCAACATGACGAAGCCGGTTATAAGGCGGCTTACGTCGATGGCCTGCGTAATGTGCTCAGCTGGTTGCAGGCGCGCGGGCAACAGCCGCGGCGGCTGCTGTTTGTTTCCAGCAGTAGTGTGTTTGCTCAGCAGGATGGCCAGTGGGTCGACGAAACGGCGCCGACCGAGCCTACGGGTTATTCCGGAAAAATCATGCTTGAAGCCGAGCAAGTGGCGTTGAAAAGCGGCATTCCCGCCAGCGTGGTGCGCCTGACCGGTATCTACGGGCCGGGCCGTGAGTGGCTGCTGAGCCAGGTTCGCCAGGGCTACCGGGTTGCCCAGCAGCCGCCACTGTATGGCAACCGGATTCACGCTGAGGACGCAGCGAGCCTGCTGGCCTATCTGCTCGACGCGGATGCCCGTGGCGTTACCTTGGAAGACTGCTATATCGGCGTCGACGACGACCCGGCGCTGCTAGCCGATGTGGTCGCCTGGTTGCGCGAGTACCTTGGCGTTACCGAGTGGTCGGACGAACAGCGCGTGCGCCGCACCGGCAGCAAGCGCTGCAGCAATGCCCGGGCGCGAGCGTTGGGTTGGGCGCCGGTGTATCCGAGTTACAAGGAAGGCTATGCGGCGATTTTGCGGGGGGCAGCCAAGCCTTAGGGTGGGCCCAGTAATCGTTGGGGCCGCAATGCGGCCCCAACGCCACCGACTATCAGCTACGTTCCAGCAACCACTGGCGCGGCCCGGGCGCCAGCTGCGGCATCTCGTCCGGCTGGGCGCGGTTGATAGCCTGGAAAATCTCCAGTTGGTCACCGCTGTGCTTGAAGATAAACGGCGCGCCACGTTGATCGCGCTCCAGCCACAGGCTGTCGTTGGCACCGCCCATGGTCGCGCAATCGCCGCCCAGGCACAGCGCATAGCGATTCGGCCCGGGCAGCCCGGTTACGCTGCCGGTGTCGCTGAACTGCACGGTCTCACCTTTGCCGGTGCCTTCGATGATCTTCCAGTTGCCACCCAGATACGCGCCATATAGCGCCTTCTCGAAGGTGCTACCGACCGGGGTATCGGCAGCGGCTGGCGTCAGCGCCTTGCTGAATGCCTGCTCTTTGCCGCCTTCGGTAACGGTAACCAGCTCCTTGCCTTTGAGCTGCAGTGGCGAGCTTGGGCCGCCGTCGAAGTCGACTTGCCATTGCTTGTCGCTCAGGCGCAGGCGACCGTTGACGTTCTCGTAGCCGTTATAGAGGTAGCTGGCCTGTTGGCTGGCGACGTCGACACGGACTTCCGACACCGGGCCGTTGGCTGCCAGCGCCTGGCGCAGGCTGCCACCTTTGGCGGCGGCGTCGATGGCTGCCTGGTTGATCCAGGTGCCGTTGTAGTCTTCAGGTTTGTGGCTGGAGCAGCCGCCCAGAATCAGGGCTGCCAGCGCGAGGGGCAGGGCGTGACGCATGGTGGGGAGACCTTCAGGCAGAGAGGAGGGTGACGGGCAGGGCGCCCGTCACCTCAGGCATCACTCGATGACGAGGATGGCGTCCATTTCGACCTGGGCGCCCTTGGGCAGAGCTGCCACGCCGATGGCGGCACGCGCCGGGTAAGGCTGCTCGAAGTAGCGGCCCATGACTTCGTTGACCTTGGCGAAGTGGCTCAGGTCGGTCAGGAAGATGTTCAGCTTGACGATGTCCTTGAACGAACCACCGGCAGCTTCAGCCACCGACTTGAGGTTCTCGAACACCTGAATGGTCTGCGCTTCGAAACCTTCGACCAGCTCCATGGTGGTCGGATCCAGCGGGATCTGGCCAGACATGTAGACAGTGTTGCCGGCCTTGATCGCCTGGGAGTAAGTACCGATGGCGGCGGGGGCCTTGTCGCTGGTGATGACGGTCTTGGTCATGGTGACTCCTTGCGGTTGGCGGATTTACGCACGCATGCGGGTGATGCGGACCACGCCGGTCAGGGTGCGCAACTTCTTGATCACACGAGCCAGGTGCACGCGGTCGTGCACGCTGACCACCAGCTGGACCACGCTGATGCGGCCATCGCGTTCGTCCATGCTGATTTTCTCGATGTTGCCGTCGGCGGCGTTGACGCTGCTGGCGAGCAAGGCAATCAGGCCGCGCTGGTGCTCAAGCTCGACGCGCAGCTCGACGTTGAATTCGCCGGTGACATCCTTGGCCCAGGACAGCTGCAGGCACTTCTCCGGGTTGTGGCGGATTTCACTGATGTTGCGGCAGTCTTCCAGGTGCACGACCATGCCTTTGCCGGCCGACAGATGGCCAACGATCGGGTCGCCCGGGATCGGTGTGCAGCATTTGGCGTAGCTCAGCACCAGGCCTTCGGTGCCACGGATGGCCAGCGGGCCTTCCGGGCTTGGCAGCTGTTCGCCTTCGGCCGAGAGCAGCCGACGGGCGACCACGTAGGCCATGCGATTGCCCAGGCCGATGTCTTCGAGCAGGTCTTCGATGACTTCCAGGCGATACTCGTTGAGGATCGGTTGGATACGTTCCTGCGGGATCTTTTCCAGGCTGCTGTCGAAGCCGGTCAATACCTTGTTCAGCAGGCGCTCGCCAAGGTTAATCGACTCGGAGCGGCGCTGCTGCTTGAGCGCGTGGCGGATGTGCGTGCGCGCCTTGCCGGTAACCACGAAGTTGAGCCAGGCCGGGTTCGGCCGTGCGCCCGGGGCACTGACGATTTCCACCGTCGAGCCGCTCTGCAAGGGCTCGGACAATGGCGCCAGGCGGCGGTTGATGCGGCAGGCAATGCAGCTGTTGCCGACGTCGGTGTGCACCGCGTAGGCAAAGTCGACAGCGGTGGAGCCTTTGGGCAGCTCCATGATTCGCCCTTTCGGGGTGAACACGTAGACCTCGTCCGGAAACAGGTCGATCTTCACGCTCTCGATGAATTCCAACGAGTTGCCGGCACGTTGCTGCAGCTCGAGGATGCCTTTGACCCACTGACGGGCGCGGGCGTGGCTGCCCTTGGGCTGCTCTTCCTCGTTGGACTTGTACAGCCAGTGCGCAGCGATGCCGTTGTTGGCCAGCTCTTCCATTTCGCGGGTGCGAATCTGGATTTCGATGGGAACGCCGTGCATGCCGAACAGGGTCGTGTGCAACGACTGATAGCCGTTGGCCTTGGGGATCGCGATGTAATCCTTGAAGCGCCCCGGCAGCGGCTTGTACAGGTTGTGCACAGCGCCGAGCACGCGGTAGCAGGTGTCGACCTTGTCGACGACGATGCGAAACGCGTACACGTCCATGATCTCGTTGAAGGCGCGACGCTTGCCGCGCATCTTCCGGTAGATGCCATAGAGGTGTTTCTGGCGGCCGCTGATCTCGCCCTGAATGCCGTCGCTGCCGAGGCAATTGGCCAGGGACTGTTCGATCTTGGCGACGATTTCCTTACGGTTGCCGCGGGCGCGCTTGACTGCCTGGTGGATGCGCGCCGAGCGCATCGGGTGCATCGCCTTGAAGCCAAGGTCTTCGAACTCTACGCGCACATTGTGCATGCCCAGGCGGTTGGCAATCGGGGCGTAGATCTCGAGGGTTTCCTTAGCAATGCGTCGACGTTTCTCGCCCGACAGCACTTCCAGGGTGCGCATGTTGTGCAGGCGGTCGGCGAGCTTGACCAGGATCACGCGGATATCCCGCGCCATGGCCATGGCCATCTTCTGGAAGTTTTCGGCCTGCGCCTCGGCCTTGGTCTCGAAGTTCATCTGGGTCAGTTTGCTGACCCCATCGACCAGCTCGGCCACCGTCTCGCCAAACTGCTGGCTGAGGGCTTCCTTGGCGATGCCGGTGTCTTCGATCACATCGTGCAGCATGGCCGCCATCAGGCTTTGATGGTCCATGTGCATGTCGGCGAGGATGCCGGCAACTGCCAGCGGGTGAGTCACGTAGGGTTCGCCACTGCGGCGGCGCTGCCCATCGTGCGCCTGTTCGGCGTAGAAATAGGCTCGGCGAACCAGGTTGACCTGGTCCGGACCGAGGTAGGTCGATAGCCGTTCGGCGAGGGTGTCTATGCTCGGCATGGGTATACCTCCTGCCGAGGAAGAAGTCCGGTTGCCGCGCGACGTCGACCTGGCATCAATCAGACAGCCTCGTTGGACTCGTCCTCGAACGCGGCGAATACCGGATCTTCGGTGGCGATCTCTTCGGCAGCCAGGAATTCGTTGGTGATGATGCCTTCAGCGATTTCGCGCAGGGCAACAACGGTAGGCTTGTCGTTTTCCCATGCAACGCGTGGCTCTTTACCACCGGTGGCCAGCTGACGGGCGCGCTTGGTGGAGAGCATGACCAGCTCAAAGCGGTTATCCACGTGTTCCAGGCAGTCTTCTACAGTTACGCGGGCCATGGTCTTCCTCAGTAGCAATGCGGTAGGGCGTACAGCCCATAATGGGCGGTGGACTGGGTAGTTTAAAAAATCACCAGCCAATAGGGAAGGGCTGTTTTATAGCCAGCCTTGCCCGTCAGTCCTGAAACTGCCTCGATCATGCCGCTGTGGCCTGGCCCGCAAAGGCCGGCCCGCAGCGCGAAAGCACCGCTTCAGACGCCTCGATAGCGCTGACGATAACGGTTTCCGGGGCTGCAATACAACAGCCGCAAACCGCTTATCGCAACAATGCTGCGCGCAAATGTGGGGTCAGCTCCTCAAACAGCGTCTGCACCGAGCGCAGCGCACGGCAATCGGGGCGTGTCAGCAACCACAACTGCGTGTCGCAGCCTGCCAGCGGTGCGCTCAGCGCCTCGATATCAGGCATGTCATGAACCATGTAATCGGGCAGCGCCGCCACGCCCAGGCCGGTGCTCACCAGCTGCGCGATGGTCGACATGCCGCTGCATTGGTAGCGCGGGTTCAGGCCGGGATACTGCTGGTTGCGCCAGACCACCGTGGGGTGGTCCTGCATCGAGTCATCCGGTGCGATCCAGGCCACGCTGCTGACCGACTGCTCGAGCCGCTCGCGCAGGCTGGCATGGCCGCAGATAACGTAGGAGGTCGAGCCCAGGCAGCGTCCGACCAGATGCTCCGGCGGGGTGTTGGTCAGGCGCAGGGCGATGTCGGCGTCGCGCCGGCTGAGGTTGGCGAAAGTGTTCGAGGTGCCCAGCTCCAGCGACAGCGCCGGGTAATTGGGCATGAACGTCGCCAGTGCAGGCAGCAGCAGGCTGTGCAAAACGGCCTCGGTGCAGGTCAGGCGCACCGTGCCGCTGACCACCTGCTCACCGCTGGTCAGGGCAATCCTTGCCGCTTCCAGTGCCAGCTCGGCACGTTCAGCCTGCTCAGCCAGGGCCTGGGCAGTGTCGGTGGGCAGGTAGCCTTTGCGGCTTTTGACGAACAGCGCGGTGCCCAACGCCGACTCCAGGCGGCGAATCGAGCGGAACACCGTCGAAACGTCGACTTTGAGTAGCTCTGCGGCCTTGGCCAGCGAGCGTCCCCGCTCCAGTGCCAAGACTAGCGAAAGGTCGGCATGAGTAATCTGATATTGCATTGGTGCACGCTCTGCTTGCCGAAATGCCAATGTCTGTTGCGTTGAGGCCATTTTATAGTGAAACGGCCTGCGGGAATCAATGCACCCCGTCGGGCCGACAATCCCCACGATGGGACAGTGAAAAGAACAACAGCAGCATCCATCGTCGCCCATGAGGCGCCAGCCGTATCTCTCCACATCGCCGCTCCACACCCAAAGGATGTACACCATGACGTCGGTAAACCCGCGCGCCAGCACTTCCAGCGAGATGTCCGACTTTCTCAAGGCGCATCCGGACATCCAGTACGTTGATCTGCTGATCTCCGACATGAATGGCGTGGTTCGCGGCAAGCGTATCGAGCGTGCCAGCCTGCACAAGGTCTACGAGCGTGGCATCAATTTGCCGGCGTCGCTGTTCGCCCTCGATATCAACGGCTCGACCGTGGAGAGCACCGGCCTGGGCCTGGACATCGGCGACGCCGACCGGGTCTGCTATCCGATCCCTGGCACCCTATGCTACGAGCCATGGCAGAAGCGCCCGACCGCGCAGCTGCTGATGACCATGCACGAAATCGAAGGCGAGCCGTTTTTCGCCGACCCCCGTGAGGTGCTGCGCAAGGTGGTGAGCAAGTTCGACGATCTGGGCCTGGATATCTGCGCCGCGTTCGAGCTGGAGTTCTACCTGATCGATCAGGACAACCTCAACGGCCGGCCGCAGCCGCCACGCTCACCGATCTCCGGCAAGCGCCCGCAATCGACCCAGGTATACCTGATCGACGACCTCGATGAGTACGTCGACTGCCTGCAGGACATGCTCGAAGCCGCCCGCGAGCAAGGCATCCCGGCAGACGCCATCGTCAAGGAAAGCGCCCCGGCGCAGTTCGAGGTCAACCTGCATCACGTTGCTGATCCGATGAAGGCCTGTGACTACGCGATCCTGCTCAAGCGCCTGATCAAGAACGTCGCCTATGACCATGAGATGGACACCACCTTCATGGCCAAGCCCTATCCAGGCCAGGCCGGCAACGGCCTGCACGTGCACATCTCGCTGCTCGACAAAAAGACCGGCAAGAACATCTTCACCAGCGAAGACCCGCTCGAAAGCGCGCCGCTGCGCCATGCCATTGCCGGCGTGCTGGAAACCATGCCAGCGTCGATGGCGTTTCTCTGCCCGAACGTCAACTCGTACCGCCGTTTCGGCGCGCAGTTCTATGTGCCCAACGCGCCGAGCTGGGGCCTGGACAACCGCACCGTGGCCGTGCGCGTGCCGACCGGCAGCAGTGACGCAGTGCGCCTCGAACACCGCGTCGCCGGTGCCGATGCCAACCCGTACCTGATGATGGCGTCGATCCTGGCCGGCATTCACCACGGCCTGACCAACCAGCTCGAGCCGGGTGAGCCGATCGAGGGCAACTCCTACGAGCAGCTCGAACAGAGCCTGCCGAACAACCTGCGCGACGCCCTGCGTGCGCTGGATGACAGCGAGATCCTCAACCAATACATCAGCCCGGACTACATCGACATCTTCGTCGCCTGCAAGGAAAGCGAGCAGGCCGAGTTCGAGGTGTCGATTTCCGACCTCGAGTACAACTGGTACCTGCACACGGTGTAAGCCCATGAGCGCAAACGTGGTCCCTTTGATCGGTGTCAGCGCCTGCCGCCAGCAGGTCGGCAAGAATGCTTCGCACACCGTTGGCGACAAGTACGTGGAGGCGGCCGGCTATGCCGGGATCCCGTTGATCCTGCCTGCGCGCGATGTCGGCAGCGACCCGCTGGCACTGCTGTCGATCCTCAATGGCATCGTTTTCACCGGCTCGCCTTCCAATGTTGAGCCGCACCACTACAATGGCGCCGCCAGCGTTGCCGGCACCCGCCATGATCAGGCGCGTGATCGCCTGACCCTGCCTTTGCTGCGCGCAGCCATCGCCGCCGGCGTGCCGGTGCTGTGTATCTGCCGCGGCTTTCAGGAATTGAATGTGGCCCTGGGCGGCAGCCTGCACCAGCGCGTGCAGGAGCTGCCCGGTTACCTCGACCACCGCGAACCGCAGGACGCGCCGCTGGAGGAGCAATACGGCCCTCGGCATCTGGTGCGCACTGAGGCGGGCGGGCTGTTCGAGCGTTTTGGCCTGCCTGAGCAGTTCGAGGTCAACTCGCTGCACAGTCAGGGGATCGACCGTCTGGCCGCTGGCCTGCGTGTCGAAGCACGGGCCCCGGATGGCCTGATCGAAGCGGTGTCGATGCTGGACGCGCCGGGCCTGGTGCTCGGCGTGCAGTGGCACCCGGAGTGGCGTTTCGCCGAAAACCCGGTCTCGCTGCGCCTGTTCAAGGCGTTTCGCGAGGCCTGCAAGGCCCATGCTGTGCGGGAGGTTTCACGCCAGAAAACAGTCTGACGTCAGCCGAAGGTCTCGGATGACTCACCCCCGACAGCAAGCTTTCAATGAGTGAAAGCGGACCCTCAGCGGTCTGTGAAAACAATACCAATATCGACGGCGGATACTCATGAGCGAAAACACAGACAACGGCCGCCCGCCCGGTGCGGCGGCCGCTTCAGACGGCAGCGCCCCTCGCGCCAGCAAAGGCCTGGCCAAGGGCCGGCTGGGCTTGCTGGCCAGCGTGGTGCTGGGCATTTCCACCATTGCCCCGGTCTACACCCTGACCGGCGCGCTTGGCCCGACCGTGCGTGAGGTCGGCGCATACCTGCCAGCAGTGTTCATTGTCGGCTTCCTGCCAATGCTGTTGGTTGCCCTCGGCTACCGTGAGCTGAACGCGGCAGAACCGGACAGCGGCACCTCGTTCACCTGGTCGGCCCGCGCGTTCGGTCCGATGATCGGCTGGATCGGCGGCTGGGGCCTGGTGGTGGCGACCACCATTGTGCTGTCCAACCTGGCCGGCGTGGCGGTGGACTTCTTCTATCTGTTCCTCGCGCAGATCACTGGCGATCAGTCGCTGGCCGCGTTGGCCGACAATCTGCTGATCAACATCATCACCTGTTGCGTGTTCATCGCGCTGGCGGTATGGATCTGTTGTCGCGGCATGGGCACCACCATGACAGTGCAGTACGGCCTGGTGGCCTTGCAGTTGCTGGTGCTGATCGGTTTCGCCTTTGCTGCCTTCGGCGAAACCACCGCGCCGCCACCACTGGCGTTTGACCTGGCCTGGTTCAACCCTTTCGGCGTCGAGTCGTTCTCGGCGTTCGCTGCGGGCTTGTCGTTGTCGATCTTCATCTTCTGGGGCTGGGACGTATGCCTGACCGTCAGTGAAGAGTCGATCGGCAGCGATGAAGTGCCGGGCAAGGCAGCGACCTGGACGGTGCTGTTGATTCTCTGCCTGTATCTGCTCACCGCCATCGCCACCCTGCAGTTCGCCGGGATCAGTGATGTCGGCCTGGGCCTGGGTAATCCGCGCATTCAGGAAAACGTCTTCGCTCACCTGGCCGGCCCGGTCATGGGCCCGTTGGCGATCCTCATGTCGATTGCGGTGTTGGCCAGTACTGCAGCGTCGTTGCAGTCGACGTTCGTTTCGCCGGCGCGCACGTTGCTGGCGATGGGTTACTACGGCGCGGTACCAAAGCGTTTCGCCAAGGTCTGCCCGCGTTCGCAGACGCCACGCTACGCCACCATGTGCGCGGGCATTGCCGCAGCACTGTTCTACGTGACCATGCGTACCCTCAGCGAGAACGTGCTGGCCGACACCATCACCGCGCTGGGCATGATGATCTGCTTCTATTACTCGCTGACTGCCTTTGCCTGCGTCTGGTACTTCCGCCGCAGCCTGTTCAGCAGCCTGCGGCACTTCCTCATGCGCGGCGTCTGCCCGTTGCTGGGTGGCGCAATCCTGTCGGTGATCTTCGTGCGCACGGCAATCGACAGCGCTTCGCCAGATTTTGGCAGCGGCTCGCATGTGGGTGGGCTGGGGCTGGTGTTCGTGATTGCGGCGATCATCTCGCTGCTGGGCATCTGCCTGATGCTGCTGTCGCGGCTGCGCCTGCCGGCGTTCTTCCTCGGCGCCACCTTGCAGCAGCAGGCCAAGCTGCAATTGCAGGAATGAGCTAGTTGGGGCCGCAAGGCGGCCCCGATAGATCAGCCAACCAATTGCTCGAGCAGCGCACCATGGCGCTGCTTTTGCTTTGCAAGCAGCAGGCGATTGGAGCGGAACACCGCTTTGATGTCCGCCAGCGCCGCATCGAAATCATCATTGATGATCACGTAGTCGTACTCGTCGTAGTGAACCATCTCGTTGACGGCTTCCTTCATGCGCCCTTCGATGATCTCTTCGCTGTCCTGGCCGCGCCCGGTCAGGCGTTGGCGCAGCGCATCCTGGCTCGGCGGCAGGATGAAGATCGACAGGGCATCAGGCATCAGTTCGCGCACTTGCTGGGCGCCTTGCCAGTCGATTTCCAGAATCAGGTCAAAGCCCTCATCCAGGGTGGATTGCAGGGCGCTGCGGGAGGTGCCGTAAAAGTTGCCGAACACCTCGGCGTGCTCGATGAAGTCACCCTTGTCGATCAGGCTCTGGAACTGCTCGCGGTCGACAAAGTGATAGTTGACCCCGTCTTTTTCGCCCGGTCGCATTGCACGGGTGGTGTGCGAGACCGATACGCGGATATGCGTGTCTTCCCGAGTGATCGCCGTGAGTTCGGTAACCAGGCTGGTCTTGCCCGCGCCAGATGGCGCCGAGATGATATAGAGAGTGCCGCTGCAGTGGTTCATGGTCGGGATGGCCTTACTCGATGTTCTGTACTTGTTCACGCATCTGCTCGATCAACACCTTGAGGTTGACCGCCGCCTGCGTACTGCGCGGGTCGAATGCCTTGGAGCCAAGGGTGTTGGCTTCGCGGTTGAGTTCCTGCATGAGGAAATCCAGGCGTCGACCTGCAGCACCACCGGACTTGAGCACCCGGCGCACTTCAGTGATGTGGGTGTTGAGGCGATCCAGCTCCTCGGCGACGTCGCTTTTTTGCGCGAGCAGGACCATCTCCTGCTCCAGGCGCTGCGGGTCGAGTTCGGCCTGCATGTCATGAAAGCGATCGAGGATCTTCTGCCGCTGCACCGCCAGCATCTGCGGCACCAGCGCGCGCAGGGTGGTCACTTCCGTGGTCATGCCGTCGAGGCGCTCGTTGATCAGCCGGGCCAGCTCCTGGCCTTCGCGCTGGCGACCGGCCTTGAGCTCCTGCACCGCTTCGTCGAACAAGGCGATGGCTTCGGCATTGAGGGCCTGCGGGTCGCTGGCATCGGCCACCAGCACGCCGGGCCAGGCCAGCACTTCCAGCGGGTTCAGTGGCGCGGGCTGCTTGATCAGGCTGGCGACGGTTTCGGCGGCGGCGACCAGTTGCGCGGCGCGCTCGCGGTCGACCTGCAGCGGCTTGCCGGTGCTGTCTTCATTGAGGCGCAGGGTACATTCGACCTTGCCCCGTGACAGCCCTTGGCGCAGGCCTTCGCGCACCGCGCTTTCAAGCTCGCGCAGGGCTTCTGGCAGGCGCAGATGCGGCTCCAGGTAGCGGTGGTTGACCGAGCGCAGCTCCCAGACCAGAGTGCCTTGGCTGCCGGCGCGCTCGACGCGAGCAAAAGCGGTCATGCTGTGCACCATGGCGGACTACCTCGCATAAGAATGATGGGGCAGCCGGGTCAGGCTGCAAGGCGCGCGATTGTAACGCAGAGTGGGCTGCGCGCCCAATTTCGGCCATGTCATCGATCGCCTTGGCCGCAGCTAGGAGCAGTCGACAGGCTGGCGCCTGCGACGATAGGCATGTCCTCGCCGGGCTGCGGGCTTTATAATGCTCGGCAGATTCGAATCCCAGTACAGGTATCCCAAATGAAACGTCCAAGTGGTCGCGCCGCCGATCAGCTCCGCTCGATCCGCATCACCCGCAACTACACCAAGCACGCCGAGGGCTCCGTACTGGTCGAGTTCGGTGACACCAAGGTCATCTGCACGGTCAGCGTCGAAAACGGCGTGCCGCGCTTCCTCAAAGGCCAGGGCCAGGGTTGGTTGACTGCCGAGTACGGCATGCTGCCGCGTGCGACCGGTGAGCGTAACCAGCGCGAAGCCAGCCGTGGCAAGCAGGGTGGTCGCACCCTCGAAATCCAGCGCCTGATCGGCCGCTCGCTGCGCGCTGCGCTGGACATGAGCAAGCTCGGCGATGTCACCCTGTACGTCGACTGCGACGTGATCCAGGCTGACGGCGGTACCCGCACCGCTTCGATCACTGGTGCCATGGTCGCGCTGGTCGACGCCCTGGCGGTGATCAAGAAGCGCGGCGGCCTCAAGGGCGGCAACCCGCTCAAGCACATGATCGCTGCTGTATCGGTAGGCATGTATCAGGGCGAAGCAGTGCTTGACCTGGATTACCTGGAAGACTCCGCGGCCGAGACCGACCTCAACGTGGTCATGACCAGCGCGGGTGGCTTCATCGAAGTGCAGGGTACCGCTGAAGGTGCACCGTTCCAGCCGGAAGACTTCAACGCCATGCTGGCGCTGGCGCAGAAAGGCATGAACGAAATCTACGACCTGCAGAACGCGGCTTTGGCTGACTGATTGCAGTCGTATCCGCTGGGGGCGCTTTGCGCCCCTTCGCGGGTGAACCCGCTCCCACAGGTCATGGCGGCGCTGCAAATCCTGTGGGAGCGGGTTCACCCGCGAAGGGCCGCAAAGCGGCCCCAAAGGCTCAGATCGTCAACGTCCAGTCGTAGTCCACAATCAGTGGCGCATGCTGGGAGAACCGCGGCTGACGCGGCAGGCGGGCACTGCGCACAAAGCGGCGCAAGCCTGGCGTGAGGATCTGGTAGTCGAAGCGATAACCCAGGTTGAGCATCTCGGCCTGCTCGTTATCGGGCCACCAGCTGTACTGATCGCCTTCGCGGCTGACTTCACGCAGCGCGTCGACATAACCCATGTCACCCACGATCGAATCCATCCACGCCCGCTCGGGCGGCAGGAAACCAGGTGACTGCTGGCTGTCGCGCCAGTTTTTGATGTCGAGCTTCTGCTGCGCCACGTAGAACGAGCCGCAATAGATGTATTCACGACGCTTGCGCCGCTGTTTGTCCAGGTACTTGCCGAAATCGTCCATCAACTTGAATTTCTGGTTCAAGTCTTCGTCGCCGTTCATGCCCGAAGGCAGCAACAGGCTGGCAATACTGACTTTGTCGAAATCTGCTTGCAGGTAACGTCCGTAGCGGTCGGCTGTCTCGAAGCCCAGGCCGGTGATGACTGCCTTGGGCTGCATCCGCGAATAGAGCGCCACACCACCTTGGGCGGGCACCTCTGCATCGCAGGCATAAAGGAAATAGCCATCGAGCTGGAAAGCTGGGTCGTCGAGTTCAAAGGCCGAGGCGCGGGTATCCTGAAGGCAGATGACGTCGGCATTCTGGGCTTGTAGCCAACTGAGCAAACCACGCTCGGCTGCAGCCTGAATGCCATTAACGTTCACACTGATGATCCGCATAAATGGCCCCAAAAATCTCGTGCGTGTATGATACCCGAGCTCAACTCATTTAGCTAAATCCGTGGTGTCTGGGACTTTTTCATGCAGCCGTATCAGCGCGACTTCATCCGTTTTGCCATCGATCGCGGCGTTCTGCGCTTCGGTGAATTCACCCTGAAATCGGGGCGTACCAGCCCGTACTTCTTCAATGCGGGGCTGTTCAACAGCGGCTCGGCACTGGCGCAGTTGGGACGTTGCTACGCGGCGGCCATCGTCGACAGCAAAATCCCCTTCGACGTGCTGTTTGGCCCGGCCTACAAAGGCATCCCGCTGGCTTCGGCCACTGCGGTCGCCCTGGCCGACCAGCATCAGCTGGACGTGCCGTGGTGCTTCAACCGCAAAGAGGCCAAGGCCCATGGCGAGGGCGGTAGCCTGGTCGGCGCACCGCTGGAAGGCAATGTACTGATCATCGATGACGTGATCACCGCCGGTACCGCGATCCGTGAAGTGATGCAGATCATCAGCGCGCAGCAGGCCAAAGCCGCCGGCGTACTGATCGCGCTCAACCGCGAAGAGCGTGGCAACGGCGAGCTGTCGGCGATCCAGGAAGTGGAGCGCGACTTCGATATCCCGGTGGTCAGCATCGTTTCGCTGACCCAGGTGCTCGAGTTCCTCGCTGACGATCCGCAGCTCAAGCAGCACTTGCCAGCGGTCGAGGCGTACCGCGCGCAATACGGGATCTGAACACCTTGCACGGCCTTTGTAGATACCGTCTTGACCCTCACCCCGCAAGGGCGATTTGGGGGTCAAATGGTTTGCCCGACTTCACCACCCCGTAAACCAGATGCAGCAGCTTGCGCATTGCCGCACACACTATCTGCTTGTAGG